>Ga0214544_1000162_pt1 | contig 101691 bp, 41 predicted proteins | sample CNSS3metaG_FD_160074 | JGI IMG/M metagenome (GOLD analysis project Ga0214544, IMG submission 160074) | Root nodule microbial communities from cowpea collected in UCLA plant growth center, Los Angeles, California, USA - CNSS3 | ecosystem: Host-associated > Plants > Roots > Nodule | place: USA...
CTATATTTTATAAAATATATAAATTTTTTATTTCTTAAAAAAAAAAAAAAAAAAATATATATATATATATATATATATATATATATATATATATATATATATATATTACTAATTTTGGTTCATAATGCACACAGAAACAAATCCAAACTTAAGGAAGTTAGCCATAAAAAAGTTGTACCAGCTTCACCAGCGCATAATCATACAAGACCAATGGAAGTGAACCATACTGATTCATATTCTTTGAAAAATGGGACATGGTGGAGCAGACAATAACTGATAATAAGCAATTAAACAATTATGCAGTCAAAGATATGTGTTCAGGGCATGAAAAAGTCAATCAGGGAGATGAAGTATGGGACATAAAAGTCAATTATGAATTCGCTAAAAATAGAAAAGTTTGGAAGTTATCCAAACATTTGAGATATTTTTTTTGTTATGAATATATTGTACCCATTTGTCAGAGAAACATGGTTGCTAATTTTACATCTCTTCATGATTGAATTAGGAGCACTCACAAAACAATAATCAGTATCCTTATCAAATGTGTTTTTATTGAGTACCAATTCTTTATTGGATTTTTTGTGTTATTCCTATATTAATTCCAAAAGAACTTTCTAATTGATACATTAAAATGGACATTGAAGGAAAATATAAGATGGGCTCTTTTGGTGTTTGGCAAGATGGTCATTAATTGCAGAATCAATATCAATGCTATTAAAGGCATAATTTTAAGTATTACTTTTATAATATTGTTTTACTACACATAACTAATAATATTTATTATTAGTAATAATATTATTAATATTAATGAATATTTAGTTGTAGTGGCTAGTATTACAATTATTCTTCTATTATAATTATTATTATTTTTCATTATTATTGTTATTATTATTATCATTATTATTTTGTACGGGATCCATGATTTACAACGTATACTATTATACTATTTCTATTATTAATATTATTATTATTATTAGTATTATTTGATTTAATATTAGCACTAATAAATATTTAGTATTATTAGTATTTTTATTATTAAAATTATTGTTATTTTGATATTTTTATTATTTTGCATTGTTATTTTTATTAGTATTATTAAAATATTTTTTTTTGGGATATATATTATATATTATATATATATATATAATACTATATATATATATATATATATATTATAAGAACATCCGTGCATACACATTTTATTTTATTTTATTATAAAAAAATTTAATGATTGATTTTGATCGTTCAATAATATTGTTTTATTACACATAATTAATAATATATTACTATTATTAGTATTAATAAATATTTATTATTATTTCTATTATTCTATTATTATTATGACCATTAATATTAGTTTATTAATATTATTATACATAAGAATGAATAGTTAATTAATATATGTACAACATTAACTAATATAGATCATACACGATTATAAACCATTTATATTATTTATTTATGTTATATCAAATACAAGTTATTTGTGTTACAAATTCAGATATTATTTGTGTTACATACAATACAAATTTCATAAAAGTAAATATTATTATCGTAATATATTGTTATTGTAAGAAATATAACGATACACCTAACACTATGATACTAATATAACAAATTAATTAATTAATTTAGTGAAAAAATAAATATATTAATGTATATTTTATATTTTAAATACTCTTTTTAGTTTTTAAGTTGTTTGCATCTGTGTTTCTATTCTCAAATAATATAGTACAATTATTAGTATTAATATGATACAATTATTAGTATTAATATGATTAGTATTTGATTTATTATTATTATTAGTATTGTTCTACTACTATTATTGTTATTATTAGTATTATTCTACTACTATTATTGATATTATTTATTATTACTATTATTGTCATTATTATTATTATTATTATTATTATTATTATTTTACTAGACCCATAATTCACCACATATCTAACCTATTCTATTATTACTATTATTAATAGTATTATTATTTTTATTATTATTCTAATTAATATTACTGTTAATATTATTTATATTAACAAATATTTAGTATTATTATTTATATTTTTATTATTATTATTATTATTATTATTCTATGATTATTATTGTTGTTATTTTACATTATTGCTAACTCTTTACATTTTTTTCTAAAATATTATAATAGAATATAATGATTGATTGTTATGTGTAAATTAGATACATAAGATTCAAAAACTAATTTAGGATATATAACAAAAACGGTTTGAGAATAGTCTATAATCAATATAAAAAATGTTTTACAATATCTTTTTTAAATAGTTGATTAACTTATGGTTTAAATTATGCCTTTGGTCTCTATTTTCGTAGCGAAATCTCTTCCTCTATTATTTTTCATCTCAATTTGGTATTTGTTTTGGGAAATTTGATATCAATTTAGTTCTTTTCGTCAGTGGTACAGTAACAGCGTTAAATGGGGTACCACATGTTAATTCCTCGATTTTTTTATTTTTTGAATTTTTTAAAAAAATAAAATTTTGTCATGTGTCAAGTTGTCGTCGTGCCATAGGACAGTGACAGAGTGATGTGACAGTGATAATATCAAGTGTCAGTATTATGCCAGATGTCATTTCCTTAGTCTCAATTTGGTCCCTGTATTATAATTTTTATCTCAATTTAGTCCCTGATTTTGTAAAAATAGTGCAATTTCGTCCCTCTCCAAATTGAAACAAAAATTAATTTTTATATAAATGTTATAAAAATATTTTTATTAAATTTGATATTTTTATTCAAATTGATATTTTTATTATATATTTTTAACATAGCTAAGTTTATTTAAATTTATGTTTCACATTCAACTTTACTTAAAATTGTTTTTAAATTTTAAGTTTATATGTTTTTTATTGTTACATGAACTAGTTAATTTATGATTTTTTTTTCTATTAACAACTTTAAAACAATTTTAAATAAAGTTCAATGTAAAATATTATTTAAATAAACTTAATTTTGTTAAAAATATTTACTTGAAATATCAATTTTGACATAAATATTTGTGTACAGTTAAATAGAAATTTAATTTAATTTCAATTTGGAGAGGGACAAAATTGCAAAATTTTTACAAAAATTGAGACTGAATTGAGTCAAAAATTAAAATAAAGGAACCAAATTGAGAAGGTGAAAATGACATAAGTGACACGTCATTGTCACTGCCATATCACTTTGTCATTGTCACGTGGCACGATGACAGTTTGACACGTGACAATTTTTTTTAAAATTCAAAAATAAAAAAAAGTTAAAAAATTCAGGAACTGACACATGACACTCCCTCTACCATAAACAGAACCAAATTGAGAAGAAAAAAAATAGAATAACCAAATTAAGATTTTACTATGAAAATGGAGACCAAAGACATGATTAAACCTAACTTATTTATCATTATTACGTTGTCATGGCTTTTAGTTTCTTACATTATTTATATATTATATATCATATATAAAACTAATTTAGAATTTATATTAATAATTATAAAAAAATATTCTATGCCAAAAGAGCGTGTGTATGCACGAATTACATTCGACAATATATTCATTTATATTATGCGTTTATAACTCATGTATGTAAATCTTATGTGATATGTAGGTGTATTTTATTATCCGTGCATACTCTAATTTTTTTTTAATGAATTTATGTGATACGGTATATTGCATTTGATTTCCATGTACATGTTACTATTATTTAAAATACTTTAAATTTAATTTCATTTTTTTCTTTGCTTTCATTTGGCCAATTCTTCTTTAATATTTCATTGACAAATTTTAACCTAAACTTCATATTATATTTACTATTATTTATCATATTTTTAAGTATATATAATTATAATATTTGATATAATCTAATAAATAAATTATTAATTTAAATATAATAATAATTGTATTATTTTTTATTACAAATTAAAAAAGAAAGAGGATTTTGTGGGAAAATAAATTGACATGGTAAAAAAAATTTATCATTTTCAGTTTGTTTTTAATTTAAAAGAAAATTAATTAGCACCAAATTTTATCCATTAATGAATTTATTTACGTTATAATAATCTAGATGGAGAATTAAAGAGAAGATTCTCTACTTTTTTTTTATCTACTATATTTTGTTTAATTTAACTTAACTATGTTATTTTATATAAATGTTTGGTTTTTATTGATTATGTAATAAACTATAATTTTTTAATTATTATTATTATTAAATAAATTCACTATAACAACTTTTTCTTTTAAAAAATAAAAACTAAATAGTTAGATGATACCTAGAAATTCACTTATTTTTTATATGAAATTTATAGTATATTTGAATTAGTATTTTCTACCTGGTGATATGTTAATTAATTATATTTTTTTTACAAATTTTATTATTATTTAAATTAATATTAACATTAGTTATATTATTATTATTATTGATATTATTATTAGTAATAATATTAGTATTATTATTATTATTATTATTATTATTAGTATTATTATTATTAGTATTGATATCGATGATAATAATAATAATATTATTATTATTATTATTATTATTAACCATTGTTGTATCACAAATCTATGAACAAATGAACAAGACTGATAGGAGAAACTAAGATATTTTATTTAATTTAATATTTAACTAAAATGTTTAATAAGAAATTTTAATCATATATCTACATATCACCAATAAATTATTATATCAATCTTATAATTTAGTACAAATAAATTCATACTTAAATGTTATTTTTTTTTAAATTTTAGCGTTTATCATTTAAAAAATGGGGATATTCTTGATTCATCATATGTCAATATCTTTTAATAGTTTTGTCTGACTGTCTGTCTATTTATCTTATATCAATATGCATATGTTTCTATATATAGATTTGAACATCGATCTCAAGTTTTTATTTTGTACGAGATTATTCATATTGTACGATGTGCCTACCATCTACTTTTATTTTATTTTGTACCAACATTTTATTTTTATTTTGTACGAGATCATGTGTCAATTACTTGCATATTTTATTTTCTCTACATGACCATATTGTTATTTGTATTAACATTAGCATACGGTAATAATATTAGTCAAAATTATGATCAGTAGTAATATTATTATTATTATTATTAGCATTTACATTATTATTATTATTATTATTAATTATAATAATAATCAGTTCATATACCATAAATTGACAAACAACACGACAAAAGACAACTTAAAATATTTCATTTAACATAATATTTAATTTTAATGTCTAATTTGAATTTTTAATCATATATATATATATATATTACTAATTACTTATTATGTCAATTTTATAATTTAGCTCAAATAAATTCATATATCGAAGTGTTATTTTTTAATTTTAATATTTGTTATGTAAAAAAAATCTTTAATTTCTTGTGTCATTATCTTTTTATATATATATATATATTTTGTTTATATTTGCATGTACTTTTATTTACAAAATTTAACATTAATTCATGTTGTTTTCATTTTGTAGAAGATCATTCATATCTCAGAATATGTAATTAAAACTATTTTTAATTATTTACTTATGTCATATCAAAGCATAATCAATTACACAACATAATAAATTGAAAACTTATTAGTATTACATAGATTAAAAATGTCATATAAATTAATTAGATTATGGTCAAAAAATATTATTATTATAAGCAAATATAACCACGTACTTTTGATTACATAATGATAATAAATCAATTATCTTTACTGATTAATACACGTTAAACTAACAAATGTAACCGAAGGCATAAGACTAGTTCCTATAATAAATAATAAAATTTAACAAAATGGTAAGTAAAGAAAAAAGAACTTTTTCTCTATATAACAACATAACACATCCCCATAAATTCCAAATAAAAAATTAACACCTCAAAAGTATAAGAAAAAGATTCTATGATCAGTTTTCGCTTACTCTATTGTTGCAAGAAGCTCTATCCACAACTCTTTCTTCACTCTTCACTGCCAGTGTTTCCCACCAACCATATTTTTTTTTCCTCTCTCTTCCCTCACTTCAACCACCGCAAATTAATGTACGCCACGGAACTTTTGGGCGTCTTCGCCGTCCACGGCAGCGATGCTTCGCCGGCAGTGGCGTCCACCAGCCTCACCAACAACAACAATTGCTTCAAGATTGCAGCCTTTACCAGACCCACTCCCCATAACGGCGTGAATTTGAAATCAGAAAAGGCTTTGAAGCCTTTTCGCTGCAGCGCCGACTCAAACTCTGACTTCTTCTCTGTGACGTCGTCGAACAAGTCCGACGTGGACTACCTTGGGCAGAGTACCAAAGGTGATTTGAATGTCAAGTCGGAGCATCTTGAGGCTTTTGGTAATGCTTGAAACTTTTCCAAAATTCTGCCTTTCAGTCTTTACATGCAAATATTCCGCCTTTGTGTTGCTTGTTTTGGATGCAGTTTGTTATTTCTTGCACAATTACAAGATTAAGTGTTGTTTCTGAACGTGAAGTTTTCTTTATATCAAGAATGGACGACATTGGATTATACAGTTATTTCTTAATGGTCTGAACAACACCTTAGACCGATTTCATTCACTTCGAGTACATATCGAGTTCATATAGTTTTCGTTACTACTAAAGTTAATGAAGTTAATTTGTTACAATTTCTTATGGGCTTCTTTAACTCATACTAAGTTAATTTTAAATGTATAATTTCTTATAGAACGGGATGTATTTTCCTGATTTATTTTACTCCTAGAAGTGTTTAATGAATAAGTTTTCTATCTTTACTCTTATTTAAATGTATAACTGAATGTGGTTTTTTGTAAACGTGCTAAACAAGACAAATGTTGGTCTTCTTGCTTGTAGGATTTGATGGTCATGCTGCTTTAGAAGGTCCAATTGAGGAAGTGGCCAGATCAGAAGCAAGACAAGCAGGGGATTTGCTAAAAGATTTGGGCATTCCGGTGCAGTTGGCTCACTACTTTTTCTTGCTTTGCTTGTTTTTGTTTTTTCAATTTTCAGTCTACTTTCCTGCGTCCTATGCAATTTCTTGATGAATGAATTATGAATATATCTGTGGGTATCCGTATCCTACCGCGTCTGTTGTGTGCATACTTGTATCATTATCAAATTCTCTTCCCAACATAGGCATGGATGGATAATGAACATTACATATGCTACAAATTGTGTTTTTTGTGAGCTGTATGCTTAATATTCACACGTCTTATCCTCTTTTTAATTTTTGCATTGTCTATTCAAACATCATGAACTGACTAGTTTCACAAATTGCATTGACCTCTCGTATTTTAGATCATTATTACACTACTACCTATTACTTCCTCCATCACTTGATATTTTTTTCATCTAATTATTGTTTTTGACTGGCACTCTTATTTCGCCTTTTTTCTGTTTTTGCTTTCTCACTCTTTTCATGCCTGGATTTGACTGAGAAGTCGATTCATGTTCTGTAAGAAAATATCATTTGTTTGTGTTCATGTGTAGAGCCCTTCTTCATCCAGAAATTCGCCTCGTGGAATATTCTGCAGCCGTACATTGAATCTGAGGTCCATCAGTGCCATTGGATATGACATGGACTATACCTTGATTCATTATAACGTGATGGTACACTTCTGTTCCATGTACCATGTAGTCTGTATGAAATTTTACAATCCTAATAACTAAATATGCAGATATAACTTTGTTCAATTTTTGACTGTGTTGTATTGTATGTCAGATTTGTAAACACAATTTCTGTAGTAAATTAGTAATTTTAGCATAAGGCAATAATACTGACGCTGACTGAATCATCAAATGAGTCAATACTACTCAATACTATTTTATAGTACTAATTCATTCTATTAGTTCTTATGTTTATCACATTGGTAAATAGAAAGTACTTTCCTCCTTCACTGCTTGATGGTTTTATTCTTGTTTGTTAAAAACATTGGCATGGTGTTTCAAAATCATAGAAGTACAAATCAGTTGATGTACTGTGTGGTGTTTCCTGGAACTGTAGGTTTGTTTCTGTTCAGTTAATGGACTTTTCTGATATTGACGTATTCTCTTACAGGCTTGGGAAGGCAGGGCTTATGACTACTGTATGGAAAACCTTAGGAACATGGGTTTCCCTGTTGATGGACTTGCCTTTGATCCTGACCTGGTATGTTCTCTCTGGCAAGCTAAAGGCATTTGGCTATCCATATTCTCTCCTTTTTGTTTAACTGATCTTTGCATTCTGTTATAAATTGTTCAGGTAATTAGAGGCCTTGTCATAGACAAAGAGAAAGGAAATTTGGTTAAAGCTGATCGATTTGGTTACATAAAAAGAGCCATGCATGGCACCAAAATGTTATCTACTCGAGCTGTGAGGTAAGTGTCATCAGACCTTGCATTTTTATTCCTGATAATGGAAATGTCAAAACATACACCATTTAGGATGACAGAAATCCCTCTTCTAAAAATACCGACTTGATCATTTTGGGTTGCACATGAATCTTCATCAACTATTCATTGGTTGGTTGTGTTACTGCACAGCCTTCAAATTGATATATGTTATTTATAAATTATTAACTCTCATGCATACATGTTCACACACATTAATAGCTTAGTAGATGTCATTTATCAAAAACTGGAGAGTGCTACTAAACTTTATATGCAATGGAAGTGAGATGTATGGAAGAGAACTGGTGGACCTGCGAAAGGAGAATCGATGGGAGTTTCTCAATACACTGTTTTCTGTGTCTGAAGCTGTGGCCTACATGCAGGTATGTTGCTATTGCTGGAGAAAACCTCAAAACTTTCGGTAGTGGAGATATATTCTGATATAATGTTATCTCTTAAAGTTTAACAATGTTAGCTCTCTTTTGAAATTTAAATGTACGGTAGATCCTGTAAGATGTGTTACCCTCTCTAATTTTTTATAATAATATGACTTATTTAATGTATAATAATGGTTTTGATGAGGCTTTATTAATGATGTACTATTACTTTCAGATGGTTGATAGATTGGATGATGGGACTATACCAGCAGATCTTGGCCCTCTCGATTATAAAGGACTATATAAGGTAATATGGGTGGGGCAAAGGTTTTGAAACCTTAAATAACATATTTGATTATTTGAGTTCTTTTCTTTACCATTGCCACAACTTTCAGGCTGTTGGAAAAGCTCTTTTCTGGGCACATGTAGAAGGTCGCCTTAAGGTAAACACAGTCAAGCTGGTATTGGCCACTGCGAAGTTATAGTGATGTGCTTCATTCACAACAAATGACATGAAATTTATGCAGAGCGAGATCATGTCTAAGCCTGAACTTTTTGTGGAACCTGATCCAGAATTACCTTTGGCGCTTCTGGATCAGAAGGAGGTATTACTTGTAATGTGTTATATTTTGCATGATATATGTTGCCCTTCTACTCCTTACCAGTTGTCTACTTGAAACAGGCTGGTAAAAAACTTCTGCTGATTACCAACTCAGATTATCATTACACTGACAAAATGATGCGGCATTCTTTTAATAGATTCCTTCCTAATGATATGAGTTGGCGAGATCTATTTGACATTGTAAGTTCGTGTACATTATTTCTTATTTTATTCTTGAAGAAATTTACAAAAGTTCTTGACATTGGAGGAATGAAATACTCTATCTCCCCATCATTATTTTGCCCTAAACTTATGAAATAAATTTGCATAAATGGGTATGGTTTTGTTCATGGATAGGTAATTGTCTCTGCAAGAAAACCAGAGTTCTTCCAAACATCACACCCCATGTATGAAGTCGTCACAGATGAGGGTCTTATGCGTCCATGCTTCAAGGCTCAAACTGGTAATTAGTAGTTTGTCTGATCTTATTCGGTGACTCATTTGCTTTGCCTGTTTAAGAAGTTTGAGATTCTTATTTTCCAATCAAGAGAATGCGGTCATCCTAAATATTTTAGTTATAGGTTAATATATAAATGAAGAATGTCGTTTGGAATACTGTTCCCAAATTTATTGAACTAAAATGACAACAGAAAAGGACCACTGGGTTTCAAAATGAGAAATATGTTATTTTGAATACACTTTAGACTTCCAAAAATGGAATGTGAGTAATTCAAATTTATTGGACTAAAAGGACAATACTGTTCCCGGATTTATTGACCTAAACAGACAATAAGGTTTCAAAATGAGAAATACATTATTTTACAGTACATTTTGAGATTTCCAAAATTGGAATGCGTGTAATACAAATTGAGACCAGTGCACTTTTTTATTCCTTTACCAAAACCAAAAGGGTTATATATTTTTATTTCGGCATTACTTTCTCTACGAATAAATCTGTTACTGATATAGGTTTTTGGATCTGTTGCCATAAAAGTGCATAAGGGTTTCAAAATGAGAAATACATTATTTTGAAGTACAATTTTGAACTTCGAAAATGGAATGCAACTGCTCCTTATTCGTTTAACAAAACCAAAAAAGGTTAGGTAATTGGAGGCATTCCTTTCTCGAATATATCTGTTACTGTTGACTTTTGGGTTTGCTGCTACCTCCTTTACAGAAATGGGAATGGGGAATAAGTCGTAGATTGTAGACAATACAAAGAAAAAAAAACATACATTTTTATGATGCATTAATATTTATCGACCATTTAGTTCTAGAAATTTATTAGATTGTATCAAATCTTATTATTTGTCATGATAATTTATTAACTGAAATGCAAAATTGCTGCCATTTTTTTCCAAAATTTAATTTAATACTCTATTCATCCGATCATCATGTTATTTTTCACTGAGGATAATTGAGCTGCTCATTTTACTACTGATGATCATGCTACTCCATCTACCATCTACCATCTTCTGCAGGTGGTTTGTATTCAGGGGGAAGTGCACAAATGGTTGAAAATTCTCTAGGTATTCATGGAGATGAGATATTGTATGTTGGCGACCATATTTACACTGATGTCAGTCAATCCAAAGTCCATTTGCGATGGCGGACAGCATTGATTTGTCGAGAACTGGAAGAAGAGGTTAGTATAACCAGCTTATGTTTGAAAATTTTCTGACTAGAAAACTCTAGAATTTCCTTTTTTTTTCACGAAATAAGCAAATAGTATGATTGCTTGTTAACTCCAAGCTAAAATGTATTTAATGACCTTCAGTAATATATTGTATTGAACTGTATGTGCTTATAGGGCAAATATGATGCTATGACTAGATCGAACTAAGAAATATAATTGTGCTTTGCAAATGTTGAAACTGCAGTACAATGCCTTGATTGGTAGCCGGAGTTATAGAGAATCACTGGTGGAGCTTATAAATCAAAAGGAGGTAGTAGGGGATCTCTTTAACCAACTTCGGTTGGCTCTGCAGAGGCGAAGCAAAGACCGTCCTGCTCAGGTAAGTTTTGATCATATAATCCTATTATTTATTTCATTTTCTATGCCTTGGTTTCAGTAATGGAAATACCTTTTACCATTGTTGGCGATCTGAGAAACATTAAGGCACTTAGGAATTTTGTTTTGCATTCATGTGAGAATACATAATACCCACCCCTGTGGTCAATCTTTAGCTGCTATTAGTTTGTTGCCTATATAGTCTTATTCTAAAGATAATCATTCACAGCTGTTCTCACATATCTCAGTTATTAATGCTAGATGTTTTGTTATAAACTTTGACATTATTAGCCTAGTTAGTAACCTTCCTTTCATATATTGAAACCTTTTAATGCTTCAACTGTGATTCTTGTGCCTAAAAAACGCAGAAAACTGAGCATACCTTTTTATTATAATTTTTTAGTTACCCATATAAGGCTATATATACTGTTGGCCTATTGCTTCAGTACTGATTGTAATATTTTCCATGTTCTTAAAAGACCCTAGCAGCAACTAACATGAATGATGAAGACCTCACTGATAGCATGCAAAAGCTACTTATTGTTATGCAAAGACTGGATAAGAAAATTGCTCCAATGCTGGAGGCTGACGGGGAGCTCTTCAATTCAAGGTAAGCTTAGAGGATAGAACTTTTTATTCAGACAGTCTCTAATTGTAATCGACCTGTACTTGATTTATTTACTGATTCCTCATGGTTAAATATGTAAAGCCACTTTTTAATAACTGATTTGCCATGAAAGGGAATTACTATTAACTGGTAATTGACTTGGCAAGTTGTCCCTGGTTAAAATAGCCCCATTACATTATTAGGATAGCAAACCTTCAACCCCCCTTCCCCTCTGGTTACTTCTCTTTCTGTGGCATCCACAGTGATCATGAACATAACAAGGCAAACTAATCACCATATGAAACTAAATACCAAACAAACTACAAGCCATATCAGTATACTGGTTTTTGACCTTTTTAAAAGTTGGAAGGAAGTTGGGATATCTTGTTTTTCTCCTTTGCTATTTGTGTTAGGGAGAGAGTATCTTTACCATATGCATTGCTATTAACTTGGTGTATATATCTGCATTAGGTGGGGTTTTCTATCTCGTGCTGGACTGTGGGATAAAAGCCACTTGATGAGACAAATTGAGAAGTATGTGCTTACTTTATTATGCTCCGGATCTCTATTTCATCTTATTTCTCTTTTGATGTTGAACTTTTTAAGTTATTATCACAGATATGCCGACATTTATACATCTAGGGTGTCAAACTTTTTGGATTATACGCCCTTCATGTATTTCCGCTCTCAGGAACAGGTATTCTGATAACTGTTTTTTCATCATTTATTGCCATACATAACGTTATTGGATTCTTTGGACATTAAACTGACCTAGGTATTTTTCTTTGTGTTCCACAGAACCTTGCGCATGACTCGTACACATACTATTGTTCACAACTTAATAATGAGCATTCTGCCTAGGGTATAATGGAGGAAAGCGAAGAATAATTAGAGGGAATAAGAATCTGCTGTTGACACCATGAGCAGATGTTCATTGTGATAGTATTTGATGCTGCGATGATGATGATACCATGTATTATTTAAACTGGTATCAAGTTCATGAAGGACAATGGTAGCATTTTTGCCTCAGACAAGTAGTGTTAGTTGGCCACTGGTTATAGGACAACAGTGTCCCAACCAAAAAATGCTAGGATTCTGTTTCCAGCTGGCTTGTTTTGCTATTCTGACATGTTGTACAATCCATTGGTCTTGTATCATTAATGTGAATGGACTTTAGTTGTACAATCCATTGGTCTTGTGCAATCCATTACTTGATAGTTATGAATAAAGTGTAAGTAGTTACTTATTCGAGTTATTCAGATATAGGTAGGTATATTTTTAACTATATCGAATGCAGTTGGGTATAGTCACGGTTGCCAAACTCTTGGTGAACTCGTAAACTTATGAGAGTCTGCAAGTTTGGTCACAGTTCACAAGTTGACTTGTTTGTAAACATTTTATGATAAACCAAAAAGCAGAGATAAAATGTTTAAGATGTTGGGTGATACTATGGAATTTGTTAAAGAGGAGAACGTGGTACAAGGGGTTACTGAAAATGTTGCAAATTTCTAGTCAACTGGAAAATTGTTAATACAAAAATTGTCCATTGATTTGATCTTTGAAGGTTTTGAGAAGTGTTTGAAGGTCAACTACTTACTATCAAGAAGGAAAGAAAGGACCACCTAAAGTTATGGTAGAGCAATGCTAATTAATATGTTGAAGAAGTTTACCAAAAGAAGATATTTGATAAGGTTTGGTGTAACTAGATTTGTCATGATTTATTTGTCTCTGACATTTCTTCATACTTGAAAGCATCATTGATGAACTTGTTTTGTATTAAAGAGTATAAAATAAGCAACTTTGAAACTTGAAGAGAGGAGAAAAGTTAAGAATGTTATATTAGTTGAGCTTGGAAGAATGTAATTACTCGTCTCAAAGTTGTTGCCCTTCTCATGGTGGTCTTTGACTACTGGTTTAGATATATAGCAGGCAATGAGTTTAGAAAAAGGTAAGATTTCTAAACCTTCTCTCTATTAAAATTTAGTTATTTATTGTGTAATTATTTCAAACATAACATAACATCATTGATATTTTCATAGTTTTGAACCTACTTGCACTGTGATGATCTATAAATGTTGACACTGGACCAAGTTCAAGTGTTCAAGTGATCTAGTTTTAGATGCATTTGATCTTTGATAATATAATTCTTATGCCAATGTTGATAATGCCCTCGTATTATTTGAGGAAGACGATAATAACATCATTAGATCGTCAACACCATTAAATTTATTCTAATAAGATGCAATTTTTTAAACTAATTTATTTTGAAATTAAAGTAGAAAAAAAAAACTAAATTCTAAAAGCAGATTGCGATTTAAAAAATAAAATAAAATAAACTTACAACAGAAAATTACAAAAAAAAAAAGATTTAATAATAACAGAAATAAAAAATGAGCCGTGGTAGCAATGCCAAGAGATCAAATTGATATATGATTTTCGGAAGTTATCTTCTTTATTTGTGTAGTATATGTAGTAATGGACTAATAATTTAATCTGTAACTCTAAAATATATGTAGGGAACACCAGTGGCAGCACTGAACTACATATTTGAATTAAACAAATACAGTACTTCAATCAAATGACATCTTCTAAAAATCACAAAAATCTGCATGTAGAGAAAACTCTGTCCTAAGGTCACTATTACCCCAAAAAAACCTTATACTGTTTGTTTTGATGCCTATTACAGAAATAATGGAAGTTTGCATTTCCTTATGGTATGATGCTTGCCAAAACTGTTTGCAGGACACCCTGGTGGAAGCAATAGATGACTTTCCTTATATTTGACAGAAACAAGAGAAAGGCCATGAGGAGGGACAGACAATGAGTATTTTGCAAGCTCTTTGCGATCTCGACTTGCCAGAATATGAGCAACAATGTCAGGAGGGATAGCTTCCCTACCAATTTGAAGCAACAAAGCCACCTGGAAAAAACAAACACAAATATTCATTGCAAAAGTGGAACAACTACTATGTAATTTTGAAATTGGTGACTACTCTTTTAGATTAATTAGGAACAAAGCTATTTACCATGTTTCGGACTTGTCTATACAAGAAACCTGTGCCTTCAACTTCAAGTTGCAAAAGAGCTCCCTAATCAAGGATATTGAAGTAATCAGTCTTTTCAAGCATTAAAGTCTTCACAGAAAATAAAGAAAGAAAAAGGTACAAAGAGGGTAATACACTGTAAAATTCTTAAATGGTAGAACTAGTAACGTACCATTTCTTTCAAATCAAATCGGAATATTTGCTTCACCGGATCCGGCACCCCATCATTGTGGGATGAATTGGCAAAGGCCGAGAAATCATGCTTCCCAACAAAATATTTTGCAGCTTCTTTCATTACAGCGTTATTGAGTTTATACACACTATGGTAAGCAAAATGCCGCTGAAATGGATCCATGACGCTATCATTGTATATCTTGTAATGGTAAATCTTACTTTTGGCAGAAAATCGAGCATGGAATTCAGCTGATGCCGGGCTGATCTCTCTAACTCGGATATCAGAAGGAAGAAGGCCATTCAAAGCTGCATGAATGTCTTCCAAATTGTTATAGTTAAAAGGTGTAAAGAAATGAGCAACCTGCAGTAGAAAGTTCCTCCAAGCCATAAATTTACAATGTGGGTTACTTGAAAGTTGAAGCCACATAAAAGAAACAAAAACCAGACCTGACCCCAGGCATGGACTCCTGCATCAGTCCTGCTAGCACCAACCAAACTGAGATCCTTCCTTTGAAGCTTTGTTGCTTGAGTTAAAGCTTTCTCCAGAGTGCATTGTACAGTAGGGGGAGACTGTTGATATTGCCAACCTGAAATAATCATCATTCAAGGGTTAAAGGAAAGAACTCAATTGCTAAACTATGTTTTTACTTATTAATACTGGAAAAGTGCACCTTTTTGGATGACCTTAAGGAAAAAAAAGGAATTGTTATCCTCTGGAAGTTCAAGAAACCCCTCATTTTAGTCCTTAAAATGGTAAATATCTGTCACTTTCATCCTCTACTCGGCCAAGCATCATTAACTATAGTATTTATTTTTGGGTGCAAAATTACATTGGAAAATTAAGATGCTTACCCCTTAAGTGCATTGTATATATGGAATTTATAAATTTCTGACCTCGTGATTATTTATAATCGCAGTAACAGGAATAATGAGATTACCCTAAAATGACAAATGCAATGCTTAAAATTCTTCAAAGCTGCTGAAAATTGAATATATGCAAAGATGCAAACATCTTGATAAACAAAGCAGTTTCATTGACACTGGTTTGTACAAAACAATAGAATGAGAATACACAATAAATAAAGCACTCAAAGCATGGAATTCAGACACAAAAATAAGTGCCAAGTGAATCAGCAAGACCCAGATAAAGATAAGGACCCAAGAGAACATGTTTGAGAAAGTTAAAGGCTTTACAGATGAAATGGAATGGGCAGAGTGCGAAAATGAAAATAGAGGGAAACCTGCGTATCGTGTTCCTTCGTAAGCCAAAACCAAGCGCCACTTATACCCATCTTCAATGGGCTTCACCCCATGCTCCACTTCCACAGAAGCAGTGGAATTTATCTAAAATCCACGAAAAGAACAAAAAAACATAATGTTATGATGACACGAAAGGGAAGAAGATGTGGAAAGGAAAGAGGATAAGAGAAGATAGTGTTACCAAAGGGAAGGAAGTTGGAGATGAAGATGGAGCAACCAGTGCTCCTACTGCATAACTCATCTTACAAATTCAACACCCTTTTCTTCTTTATCCATTTTACTTTTGTGAATACCAAATTTTAAAACAATCAATGTCTTTGAATTTTTTACGAACATACACCCAATCTGTTTAACTTTTAACTCGCAAATAAACAAGTTGAACCATTTTCGCTTAGGGTTTAACTTAACTAACTGTTATAAAAATAAGGTTTTAATTACTTGAATATCGGTAACCAATTAAAAAAAAAAAAAATCGATTCCGTCCAACTTCTGAAAAATATCTTCCATTAGTTTGTTTTTCAGAAAAAGATTATTAACAGCATGTCACGCATGCGATTTTTTTAATTATTATTAATTTTTTAATATGCGTTAGATTTTTCGTATGACACGTAATATTGTTAATGTTATTATCAATTGTGACTGTATTAATTTTAATTTAATCCTTATATATTTTTTATTCAATTTAGTCTATTTGATTTAATTTTATCTTAATATTTCTTAATTTTTTGTGATCCATTTTGTATAAAATTAAATAATTAAGTATAAATATTTTTGACAAAATTAAGTACTGATATTTATATTATTTCTCTCAAATTTCAAACCAAATTTATTATTTGTATAAATATTATATTAATATTTTTTCATTAAAAACAACTTTTTAACATATTACTTTATTAATTATTTTTTATTAATACTCATGCTTTGTTAATTATTACTTTTTTTTAAATAGAACCATATTGTATCTCATAAATTTTAAACCAAAATTTTTATTTGTATAAATGTTCTAATAATATTTTTTTTATTACAAGTTACTTAATAAAATGACTTTTACCACTAAATTTTAATATAAATATAAATATTTACTTTTTGTAAAAATATTTATACTTAATTAGTTTTAAACTTTTAAAAAATTAATTTTAATTATTAAAAAAATGGGTCAAAATTGAATTAGTGACACATAATTAAGGACTAGATTGAATCATTGAGAGATATATGGAGACTAAATTGAAATAAAGACAATGCATTTGATAGTGACACTGACACGTGACATTGCATTGCATGTGACACTGACAATGTCACATGTCACACTATGAACTTGACACGTGACATTTTTTTTGCAAAAAAAAAAATAAAAATAAAACACAAACTAACACGTGGCATGTCAGTAACGACATTAGTCATTTTTGTCTGAAAGGAACCTAATTAAAGCACTTTTTCAAGTGTTGAGATATAATTAACACTTTTTTTCAAGTATAAGGGTATTTATTAATTTTTTGGAAAAATACCAGCCGGTGTAATCCAATAGTAATTAAAGAAATCAAAAGATTTTTTTTATTGAATTATAAAATAAAAAATGTTTCTTTGTGATTTTAATGCATTATTGTATAATTTTTTTATTTTTTAAATTTCTTAATTAGGTTAACAAAACCTAAATAACCAATATTGCAAGATTGTTATTCATCGATAATTTCTAGTAGGTAATTGCACAACATGAAAAATGGTGAGTTAAATTAATAAACTTAATCAAATGTATTTTATTTATTGGCCAATATCAACATAAGCGAACTCTATCTAATAATAGGTTAAACTAAAAAAAAAAGTAAAATCGCACAATTATACCATACATTAGTCAAATTAAGTTTGTCTATTTTGACTAATTATTGGCAAATATGTTTTATAGTGGGTTTAGAAGAGGTAATTTAAAAGATTGATTCAATTATTTGGTAAACTTATTTTTTTTAAAACAAAAATTAATTGTTTCAATGAAGAATTTAAATAATTGAAATTTATAATTTAATAAAAAATATTTGAAATAATAAAAATAATATATTTTTAATAAAAGAAGAATAAAGTTGAAATTCTATAACTAGTACTATCTTATTAGGTGTCATTTAGATCATGGTTCATGAATCGATATGACTCAATAAGCTCCAAATTTATTGTTTAAATCGGTTTGACCTTCAGTCGAGTCTACTCATTTTGACTTTCAGTAGAGCCAACTTAGATCGATTTACAATCAAACCGACTCAATTTTACCTAATCTACTTGACATTCAAACTGGTATGACTTTACTAAACATTTGGCCCGATCCAGCTCGACTAAACCTTTGGCTTGCCTCAACCTTCAGGCTGAATCAATTCATCTCGATCTTTGACTCAAGTCGACTCAATTCATTCATTCGTTTAGGCCGACTCGGCTTTAACTTCGGGCTAACTCAACTTGATCATTTAGCCTAACCGAGTTGTCTCTATCTTTGGTCCGGCAATCTTATCTCAATCTTAGGCTCAAGTTGTCTCGACTCAATCTTAGCCCAAGGTCGACTCAAATCAATGTGTGTTTGGACCAACTCAACTTAACCTTTAGTCCTTGTTGGCCTAATCCAACCTTCCCGTTCATACCGACTCTACTAAAAGTCGACCTTCTGCTTAATTGACTTAGCTTGACCTTCGTTCGGAGTTACTCGACTTTATCTTCGATTGCACCGACTATGAATGACCTTCTAACTGAGTTGATTTGATTCACTTAAATCCCTTTTGTCATAAGTCGACTCAACTTAACCTTTGACCTGATTTAACTTATTTTGATTTTTCAGCTTAACGGACTTCACTCAACCTTCAAACTAAACTATCTTAACTAGAACTATACTTCATTAAAGATACTAACTAATTTAATTTTAAAACAATAATATATATATATATATATATATATATATAATTATATATATAATTAAACTTGTGGATCATATGCTATAATTGTATAGATACCATGTTTTTAACACCCTGAAGTTATTTGTTAGCAAGATTCACAATAAATATGTTATTCTTTTTAGGAGAATGCTAACTGGTTAAAGAATAATTAATATGCATTGGTTCCATCATTCTTATATTCAAAACGTTAATAATTAACTCCATTAATTAAAATAATATAAATGCATATAATAAATTATAAAAACAAAAATATTCTTTTTGAACTTTCTAAACAATAAAAATAAGTATTTTAGAAATTCAATTAAATGTAAAATTTATACTTTAATTTTTTTTAAAACATTTTAGATGTTTACTTACCACTATTAATTTAAATTTATTTGTGTTTAATTATATTTTAATTTTTAACATTAAAATATAGTTATTTTATTATTTTATTATTTTTTAATTTTTATCAGTTATCATTAAATAAAATATTAACACGACTAAATAATACTTATAAATATTTTTGTCATTTAAATAAAATAAAACTATAAGTAATTAAAATGATTCGTTTTGGGATAAAAATAAAAGAAAAAAGAAAGTAATAAGTGTGCACTAACCACGCCGAGAAAGAATTTGCAAACCTCTCGATACTGAAAGTTAATCTTCAAACTTATGGGTAATGACAGATCAAAGAATGATTAATGCATTCAATATATTCTCTCAATACTAAAAACTGGATCAAGCATAGCTGGGCTTTAACCAGAATCCTAGTAAAGCCTTCACCCGATATTATCTTTTGTAGTTTTTGGTAATTTAGTATTTATATTTTTTTTATTGTCTTTCATTTTTATCTTTTTAAAATATATTATTTACATTTTTTTCATCTAAATTTTATATTTTTAAATACTTTAAACAACAATTTTTTATTATTCTTCAATTTTTGTTATTTTTGGAATCTAATATTTACATATTTTTATATTGTCAAATCAATATTTTATTTAAAATTAAATTCCATTTTTTAATTTTGATTAACTCGGTATATTATTTAAAATAATTATATATAATAATTTGTATTAAAAAAATATAAATAACATAGATAAATTTGTATCATAAAAATAATTAAGATATTATTATTTAATTTTATAAAATAAAATATTTATATTAAATTTAATTATAGTTGTATAATTTTTAAAATTATACAGGTTACATGGGTAGAAATAATTAAAAATATATAGATAATTTAAATATATTTTGATCATAAAACAAATTAAAAAATTAATATTTATAAAATATAATATTTATATTGAATTTAAATATACTTAAAATTTAAAATTAATTCATTAAATATATTACAATTTTTAAAATCCGTGCGTTTGATGGATAAAAATACTAGTTATCACTATAAATACGAGTAGGTTGACCAAAAGGTAACCCACAACCGAGAAGACAAAAAGTAACGTGTATTTAGAAAAACTCCAGACGTTACCAGATATTAATCATATTATTAATACATACAGAGTTTTGAATTAATACATTATTGATGTCAGAATTTTTATTTTTCTAAAATAAGAAACGCTTAATGAGATCTTTTATTTTTTTTTCCTTCTCTTGCAATTGATTGAAACACAATTGTAGTAAAAAAGACATTTTTAATAAATAAATGTTCTTTCATAAACTGAACAATAAATTTTTTAATTTTAAACTTAAGAAAAGGGGAAATTTAAAAAAGTAGATAAAATATTAGAAGTGTGGTTGGGAGCGTGTGAAGCCTCTGAATGAAACAGTGTGCTTTGGTAAATCTAAAAGAAGAGTTAGAACAATATTTGATAAAAATAAGAATTGAAATTATGATATGCGAAATACGACGAAAACACAATTATTATTCTTTAAATTGTTAACTTAATTGACTAAATATTCTTCTCGTAAAATAAAATTAGTAAAATACAAGTATTCAGAACTTGTAATATAACTTAAATTTATATAAAGTATTTTTATAACTTTTTAATTTCAATCGATAGAAATAAGACATATTTTTCCAAATACGTAATTAAAATGATAAAATATTGTTTATGAAGAAACAAGTTGTTTGATACAAAATAATTTATGGATAATCTTCTATGGATTTAGAAAAAATATATTCTAGTTCGCATTTATTCATAAATTGAACCTTTCTTTTTGTTTTTGTTATGTGTTTTTGATGAATGAATCACCAACTAACTTCATTGACACTAATCCAACAAAGAGAATAAAACATGGGAGTTTTCTTGTTACATGTACGAGATTAACTAATTAAAATTAGGGATAAATATGTTTTTTTTTTTCTCAAGTTTCAATGAATTTTGAAATTAATTTTCTTTTGAAATTTTATACCAAATTAGTCTTTCATCTTCAGAAATACGTCAATATAATTTTTCTTACCAAAATTTGTTAAGTTTATTTGATATTTTAAACGCATTTTATAATAATATTTTAGTTAACATTGAAAAAAAATGTGTCAAATGGTGTAAATAATTCAAATACTATCATGGAATGCGCTTGAAACGTCAAATAAACTTAACAAAATTTGGTTAAAAAGACTAAATTCACGAATTTTAAAAAATAAAAGATTAAATTGATAAAACATTTTGAAGAGAGACTAATTTCAAATTTCACTAAATGAGAAAAAACATATTTAACCCTTGTAATTATAATAAAAGTAAGTATATAGGTACAAAATCTAAAATGAATTACAATTTCGACATTTTTTCTTCTAAACTATATCAACTTTTATGGGAGAAATCCATTTGAAATAATTCTGATTTTTTTTTCAGTTTATGATTATTTTAAAAGTAGCGTCGTAAGAAGTGATTGTTTTAGAGAAGAAAAATATAAGAAACATAATTAATTTAGTATAAAATAAAGTGTGAAAAAGGAACATGTGTTTGCATAAAAGGGAAAAAAGATTTGTTAGGGTAGAATGGTTGTAATAAAAAGAAGTAGAGTGGTGTTTTGTGGAAATCAAATCAGGAAGGTGAAAGTGAAGTGACATTGTCAATACGTCGTCGTAGAGTGAGGCTTAGACAATTTGGGGGTAAACACAAAAGAACAGACCTTTCTCTCTCCGATTGCTTCCCTCTCATCATCTCTGCAAACACCAATACCAACAATTGCACCCTCCATTCTGCATTTTAGGTTCTTGTTCTCTTCTTTTTCTTCTTCTTCTCCGTTAGGGTTTTCTTCCTTTCTTTCTTTTTCCATTTCAATTACATCCTTTCCACCACCCTTCTGCTTTCTTGATATCAAAATCATATTTTAGTTCACTGTTTTTTCTGTTTTCTACCAATAAACTTTGCTCTCTCTTTTTCTCTAAATCATTGGTTTTTCATTTGGGAAGTTCCTGTTATTTGTGTTATAGAGATTGGATTTTTATCTACACTTTCTATGGTCGATTGTGTTGTGCTTGTTTAATGTGTGTTTCGCTTCTGATATTTGATAGCAAACGTGACTGTGGATTCTGGGCAGTGAAATTTACTTGTTGGGCCCTTGCAGTAAGGAGTTCAGAACGCTAATGCAAGGACCTCTTTCACTGTTTATTATCATCTACCCAGATATTTTGACTTTTGAGTTATGAGTTATGACATTGACACTTGCATTTTGTCACTTGTATAATAATAAAAATTATATGTTTGCTACTTGGCAGGCCATGGCTACGAGGAAAGTTATTGCTATATGTCAATCAGGAGGTGAGTTTGTGACAGATAAGGATGGATTATTGTCATACAGTGGAGGGGATGCGTATGCAATAGACATTGATCAACAGACAAATTTAAGTGATTTTAAGTCAGAGATAGCAGAAATGTTCAACTGCAATGTAAGTACGATGATTATCAAGTACTTCCTTCCTGGCAACAAAAAAACACTTATTACAGTGTCTAAAGACAAGGATTTGCAACGCATGGTCAGTTTCCTTGGGGATGTTAACACGGTTGATGTGTTTGTTATGTCAGAGGAAGGAGCTGCTCGAAATAACAATTCCAACATGCCTGGTAGTAGGTAGTTTTCACAAGTTCTGTTTGTTTATCACTCATTCTTACGTAGACTTTCCCTCATACTGATAGACATTTATTATTTATATAGTTTGATTAGACATTTATCATTTATATAGTTTGATTTGGCCCATAAATGTAGAAATTAGGATGTTGAAAAATAGTGGATGCTGTGGCTGCGACCAAATAAGGTGGCCATAGGATATGTTAGGATCATATGCATTCACATGTGCACTTAAAAAGCTTTTAGAACACTTGTTTTTTCAGGTCAAGCAGGACAACTGTGTCGGAAGCCGTTGTTCCTGTCGTTGCTCCTATTGATGTCATTGTTGATGCTGTCCAATGCATTGATCAAGTAGAGGTTGATGTAGCTAATGATGTCTCTGCACGTTCTGTTTGTTCTGGGGGTAATGATGACAGTCATCGTAAAGCTGCACAACAGTGGGAAAATACCATCACTGGTGTGGGCCAAAGGTTCAATAGTTTTAGTGAATTTCGTGAAGCATTGCATAAATACTCTATTGCTCATGGGTTTGCTTACAAATATAAGAAAAATGATAGTCATCGTGTCACCGTCAAATGCAAATGTCAAGGCTGTCCTTGGAGAATATACGCATCTAGGTTGTCTACCACACAGTTGATTTGCATTAAGAAAATGCATTACAATCATACTTGTGAAGGATCTGCCGTTAAAGCTGGGTATCGAGCAACAAGGGGTTGGGTGGGAAGTATCATAAAAGAGAAATTGAAAAATTCACCTAATTACAAGCCAAAGGATATTGCTGATGACATAAAGCGGGAGTATGGGATTCAGTTAAATTATTCTCAAGCATGGCGCGCAAAAGAAATTGCTAGAGAGCAGCTTCAAGGCTCCTATAAAGAGGCTTATACACAGTTGCCATTTTTCTGTGAGAAGATAAAAGAGACCAATCCAGGGAGTTTTGCAACATTCACAACTAAAGAGGATTCAAGTTTCCATCGTCTCTTTGTGGCATTTCATGCCTCAGTATCTGGTTTTCAGTTAGGTTGTCGCCCTCTCATTTTCCTTGACAGAACTCCTTTAAACTCAAAGTACCAAGGGGAATTATTAGCTGCAACTGCTGTGGATGGAAATGATGGCATTTTTCCTGTAGCTTTTGCAGTTGTAGACACTGAGACTGAAGACAATTGGTGCTGGTTTCTGCAGGAACTGAAATTAGCGATATCAACATCTGAGCAGATCACATTTGTTGCAGATTTTCAAAATGGCCTAAAAAGTTCTTTGTCTAATATATTTGAAAAATGCTACCATAGCTATTGTTTACGTCACCTTGCTGAGAAATTGAACAAGGACTTGAAGGGACAATTTTCTCATGAGGCCAGACGGTTTATGATTAATGATTTTTATGCTGCTGCTTATGCCCCCAAATTGGATACTTTTGAACGTAGTATTGAGAACATTAAAGGTATTTCTCCGGAGGCCTATGATTGGGTGATCCAAAGTGAGCCAGACCACTGGGCAAATGCATTCTTTAATGGAGCAAGGTATAATCTCCTTTCATCAAATTTTGGACAGCAGTTCTACAGTTGGGTGTCAGAGGCACATGAGTTGCCAATTACTCAAATGATTGATGCATTACGAGGTAAGATGATGGAAACAATTTATGCACGACGCATAGAATCTAATCAATGGATTACAAAGTTGACACCATCCAAGGAGGAATTGCTACAAAAGGAAACATTAGTTGCTCGTTCACTTCAAGTATTGTTCTCTGAAGGTAGTACATTTGAGGTCCGTGGAGAATCTGTTGATATTGTTGATATTGATAATTGGGATTGCAGCTGCAAGGGGTGGCAACTTACTGGTGTACCATGCTGTCATGCCATTGCTGTCTTTGAATGTGTCGGTAGGAGTCCATATGATTATTGTTCAAGATACTTCACAGTTGAGAATTATCAATTAACGTATGCAGAATCTATTCACCCTGTGCCAAATGTTGACAGACCACCTGTCCAGGGTGAATCCGCTGCTTTAGTTATGGTAACCCCTCCACCAACTAAGCGCCCTCCAGGTCGGCCAAAAATAAAGCAAGTTGACTCGATAGACATAATTAAACGTCAGCTTCAGTGTAGTAAATGCAAGGGACTTGGCCACAATAGGAAGACGTGCAAAGTTTCATAGTATCACAATTCACAACATAGTAAGCAACACTCTGTCTCTCTTTCTTTGTGCAACCACTTGGGTGTCTGTGTACAACGTATGACTTCTATGTATGTATTTTTGTTACCAAGCTAGATTTTTACATAAAGTTATTGGATTGGATTGATGGGAGGTTTTTGACCTTTCTAACTTGTTATAACCTGTTGGGTTTGGACTTCTTTTAGCACAAGTCCACTTCCACACACTTTCCAAAACACCCAGACACTTCCAACTCAACATTTATGGGGAGGAAATAATTTCTCTTTCCCTAGAATACTTGTCAGTGCTGAAAAACTCAAATACCAACATGATGATTCATATATAGGACAATTCTATGAGTTTTGTTGGTATTTACTTGTATGTTTTGTTTATTGTTAATTCTTTGTTTGTAGTTTTGATAATTTTTTCGGAATTTCTATATCATATCAGCATAGTTAAATGACCGTTTTGGCGGTTCTACAGTGCTGTTGCATTGTGGAATTCCTAGACTCCGTGACAGCAACTCTGTCCACTGTTGTGGGCGCAATGGGTGTCATGGTCGGAGCATACTCCTGCATCCTCATGTTATCTCCAGCAAGACTCTGGCCAATCGAACTTTTGCCTTAATATTATGCAAATTTTAATACATTTTTTTATTTGCACTAACTTAATTTTTTTACATGTATAATTGATATATCACTTTTCAACAGCCACATAAGTTCTGCATGTTGCTGACGCTATCAGCCATACGATATTGAGTATTATAGGATTTCCAGTATTTTCCGTGATACGCGATTGATATCATATTATATAAGAAGACTACATAAAATAATTCAATATAGTAGTTATCCCGATATCACGTATCTTGCTATGGCGTGTTTGGGACCGTCACTAAATGCCTATATTTGGTATTTAAAACATGGTTTAGAATTCATTCAAAAAATATTTTAGTTTCAGTTCAGAAATCTTTGATTCAACCTTAAATTTTCATTTATTTTTTTTTTACCACATTTGAAAATCGTGTGTTTTAGCGAAATGTTCGTTTATTTTGATGCTTCACTAATTATTCTAACTAGCCAATTGTTGTTGAATTTATAACTTTTTCACATGTTCCTGATCAGGGATAGAGTATCTGTCGGGATGACTTTATGATAGCCTTTATACCTAACAGTTAGAGGCCTTATTCTTTAGTAATGTCATACATGCATTCTAATCTTTACACAATAGCATTTCTTATGTATATGCTTAATGCCTGCTTATTTGTTATTATATGATTATTTTTACCAGTAACTGATACAAGAAGTCTGAAACACTTGTGTCACAGGGAATCTTTAATCATATTGGATATCTGGGAGCTATTTCCAACAACAATAGAAATTGAGATAGTAAGATACATTGTAGTGGCTGCATGGGATTTGGTTCGAATCTCCTAAATTCCTTTGCTGAGTATATAGAGATTGTCAATTTGTCATATTAGTCAGTTTTTGTATTATTTTCATTTCTCCTGTCAATGTTGTCTTCGAGGGAACAAATTAGTTGGTCCTGAGAAGTAAATATAATTTTGTATACTATTTAGATAGAACAGAAACCAAGAGTTCCAGAGTAGGATTTGTTTCCTTGTTATACTATTTTCTGTTTATTTAGTGGAATCTAGTTCTGGGCTGAAGGTATGCACTTAGAAGTGAACCTTGGCTTGTGGTTTTCTCATAGAGCCATCTTCATGACGGGTAGAAGACATGTACTTGTAGAGATATATGTTGCATACAATACAAGTCTGCAAGAGTGCTCATATGAAGTGTCTTTTGCAGGCCTTACTGAATGCCAAATTTATAATCACAGTAGCTCTTGCTATATGGTTGCTGTTTCTTTAAGATTTTGCATTAATTATAAGCCTGATGATTATCCTTCAAACTTATTATCGATTAGCTGGTAAGAGTGAGTACTGCTTTGAATTCAGGAGCACTGCAGTGAATTTTAATTTAAAGTTTGGTAGGTTTTGGTTGAGGTATGTCAATCAATCAAAATTAAACCACACTACATTAAGGAAGCATAACCTCAAACTCAGTCAATTGAATTTATAATTTTAGTCAAGTTGAAAACATTCTAACTAAGTCAAATTATCAATGTCTTTATCGAAAGCATCATGTTATTTTAACATTCAAAAAAAAATTTACATCTGCTTCACATTTATTATTTTACCTTTTAATCTATCATTTTTTTTGTAAATACAGAAATTCATTTTTTTTAACAATTTTATCCTAAAACTATAGTATCAAAAATCATTTTTCTTATTAAAACTAAATTCATGAATATATATATATATATATATATATATATATATATATATATATATTTATTTTTATTTTTATAATTTTTTTTTTACATAATTTTTTCTACTATCTTCGAAAGAACCAAATAACTTTTAGGTTTCAAATTTGATTGTTTTTATTTTTCTTTAATTCTTTTTACACAAAAAAGAATTGTTGACTCTCAATTTCAAAGTGTATAAACCCTTTATTTATTAAGTAATATTAAAAAAATGTATCTTCTTTATTTTTATTAATTCATAATTTTTGTTTCATTTAAAGATTTTGTGTCGTTAAAATAATATTCATTTTTTCTTAATGATTTGACTAATTTGATATATGAAAGTTTTTCTCATATTTCTATTAAATTTTTCATGATACTCTTAACTATATATTTTTCATCCATACTTTTAATTATGCATTTTTTTTTCGTCTGTGTAATTTCATTTAATGCTATATTAAGTCATTTATATTTGATCAATTTTACTTTCTTACAATATTTTTATTTGTTATTTATTGTTATAATCTAAAATATTGTTTGGATGACTTTTTATATACTTTTTTTTTTACTTTCTAAGTTATTTTCATGAAGTCATGGATCCTGTTTATTACCGTCTAACATAAATTAAAATTTAAAAAATAAAAGATTTGTGTAAATTCAAATTATTATTAGTTTAATTTTTTTTTTACAATTTCATTCAAGTAAGATATTATAATATTTATTAGTGTATTGTGTCAACAACTCAATTTCATTCAAGCTAATAAAACTTGATTCCAAAATAATTCAAAAGGAGTGTGATAAATAAAAAAGGATAAAAATAAAAGTTTCTTAAAAAAATTAAAAATATTTTAAAAATGTTAATTAAATATTTTAATTTAAAACAAATTAGAAAATGATTTTTTTTAAATACGATGACAAGAAAAAAAAAAGAAGGAAAACATAACTTTCATTTTTTACAATGTTTTTAGGCCCAATCTATTTTTATATTCACCCTACTATTTTATTTGGACCTAACCAGGTGAATGCCGGGGGTTTCTTCCTGCAACTCCAAAGAGTTTTACTGTACCTCCAAAAGAATTTAAATTTTCTATAATACCCCTCTGAACCCTTTAACTATTAAACAGTAAAAGTTAAAAAAAGATTATCTCTGCCTTTGCTGTGAAATCACGAGTTTTTTCATATTTTAAAACCCGGTAAAATCCTTAACCGGCTTTCGAAATCCGGTAAAATCTTTAACCGACTTTCGAAACTCGGTGAATAGTGTCAAACGGATTTTAAATTATGAACAGACATTTGAAGTCTGGTTAAATAATTTAACGAAATTCGAAATCTGTTTTCTTTGTATACCGGCATTCGAAGCCTGGTTATGAAATTGTCTATCGGCATTCAAAGTCCGGTTAAGCTTTTAATGAAATTCTAAATCAGTTTTTTTTTTTAAAGCGGCATTTGTAGTAGAGTTGGTGATTTTAATTTTCTTATTTTTTTTATTTGATTTGTTTATAAGATTTAACTTCAATTATTTTATAATTTATGTATTAATTATTTAAGTTTAGATTATTTATATTTTATATAAGTACATTGAATAAAATTTTATTAATTTAATTTTTGTAGTTATTTTTATCGGCAATGGAAGTCCGGTTTAGTAAACTATTTTTTTATTTAAAGTTTATATTTATATACTAACATTTGAAAATAATTAAATAAAATTAATCTAGATATTATAAAGGCAAATACCTAAAAAATTAAATTAATAAAATTTTATTTAATGTACTTATATCAAATATAAATAATCTAAAATTAAATAATTAATACATAAATTATAAAACAATTGAAATTAAATCTTATAAACAAATCAAATGAAAAAATAACTAAATTAAAATCACCAACTATATTACGAATATCGGTTAAAAAAAAACTGACTTAGAATTTCGTTACCGGCCAATATACAAATAAAACGGATATTGAATTCCGTTAAATCACTTAACCGGACTTCAAATGCTGGTTAACAATTTCAAATACGTTTGACACTATTCACCGGATTTCGAAAGCCAGTTTAGGATTTTATCGGATTTCGAAAGCCGGTTAAGGATTTTACCACAGAGGCAAAGAGAATCTTTTTTAACTTTTATCGCTTAATAGTCAAAGAGTTCAGAGGGGTATTATAGAAAATTTAAATTCTTTTAGATGTGCAGTAGAACTCTTTGGAGGTGTAAGGAGAAACTCCGTGAATGTTTTTACTCTCATTTCCATATATCTTTACACGATTTTCTATTGGGTTTATAATCCAATTTCTCTTTATACTCATACACCCTCTTCTTTTCACAGCACCCTCAAAATTCTCTCCACTTACACTCTTACACGTGGATATCATTGATTTGCAACAAATGTCTATTTTATAATTAGCAATTAGAGCACACAGGAACGATTATTTGGGGGAATTCATGTTTTTATCATCTCCATTCAATCACCAATAGATCAATGGTTGTTCCACGCGAGCTCACACATCACACACCAATATACACATAACAGAAAAGGGAGGGAATAGGGACGTTTGAATAGCCTCCTCTGCTTTTTTTCATTTTATTTGTTCCTTCGCTAAATCACGTTTGGTTCATCACCTTCACACTTCATCACCTCTTTCCCCGGAGCTGAAAAATCTCTCACACGCCCGTCTTCTTCTTCATCTCCATAGCAACCACACACATTACCAACACAGTTTCTCATTCACCACAGCGTAAAAAAAAAAAGAGGAGAGAGAGAACGCGCATCAGAAACATAACAAAGAAGTTTTCAACAAAGCAAATTACATAACGAAGAAGAAACACTGAATTGAAGAAGAACGAGTGAGAAGATTTTTGCAGAGGAAATTAAGTTCTGGAAATTGAAGGAGTTAGAACCCGAAGATGACGCTACAACGAAGGTTCTTATTCATATTACCTTATTTCTGAGTTTAAGTCATTGCCGATTGATGAAATTTCATTTGTTGCACTATTGCATCTTCACTACACCTCTGATGCACACTGTTGCTACGTGTTATTTCTACTATCCTCACGATTTTCACCTATTCATATTCGCAAAATTCATCCAGAAATCAGTACAGAACGAATAATAGAATAAGAACAATAGAAGAAGATGAGAAACAAACATAAAAGAATCACACAGGAAATACAGAGGCCGAATTCAATCCATTCAGGACCGGGTGAAGTTATTATCCCCTGTTTTTAAGACTTCATTACCTAAACAGAATAAAGAGGGTTTCACGGTGAGAGAAATGGCAAATTGTGTGCGCGTGCAGAGCTGGTAGCAACAGCAGTGGAGAAATCATCGCAGCAGCATTGGTAATCGGCAGTAGGCGATGTAGCGGAGGTGAGAACGAAATGATGCTAGAGCTCGAGGTGAGGAAGGAGAAATCGACGCCGGAGAAGACTTAGTGAGGATCGGCAGTAGCGATGGCGCGTCACCTGCGGCGGCCTTTTACTGGAGAAGGTTCGAGAGTGGCGCTTGCACTAGCGAAAGCAATGGTAGCACGCCTGGGTTTAATAGGCACTGTGACGCCTCCCGTGGCAGCGTAGCTTGGGCTACTCTTTGCTCTCCTTGGCGAATCACGCATTTAACTCAAAATCTGGCGAATAGAAGAGAGGAAGAGGGAGTCGCGCAATGAGCAGAAGAACATAATCGCCGGCAGCATCGAGTCTCCTTGAATCTCGATGGGGCTCTGGTAGGGGGTGAATATGCGATTATGAATAAGGCAATGGAGCTAAGGTTAGGGCTTCTGTGATCTGAAGAAGAGAGGCGCGCGAAGAAAGAAACGAATGCCGGAGGCGATGCCGGCGGCGAGTCCAATTGGCCATGGCTGACGGTGGTTTGGGTGTGCTAGGGCCTGGTTTACAGGGATGATGCTGATATGAAGCTTCTGTGAATTTATTTTTGGGTTCTTAGATAAAAATGTTTTAAAAATAAAAATAAAAATAAATAAAACAACAATAAGTAAAAAATATAAAGTAAATAATAATAAAATGATAAAATAAAACCCTAGCAGAAAAAAAAAATTGGGTATGGGCTTGGCTCATTCTAATATTCTTTCTATACCTCCAGTTTCATGTGTTACACCCGTTCATTAGTTCAAGACTTTTGCTGTATGTACCCCTATATTTCACTATACATACTCCTCCTAAACGTTTTTCTCATTTGGGCTCTTGTTTTATACTTACAATAGTTTTATTGTCATTTCACATTTTCAGATATAAATCAATATAAATTTTTTACATAATTATATTAAAAATTATTAATTATCATTTTAGTTAGGTTTTAGACTAAATTTTAACAGTTTTTTTTTCATTAATTAGCAATTATTTTTTTCTTCTTTTTTGTATTTATTTCACTTTACTCTTAATAAATATTGTATTATATATATTAGAAGATGTGTATAGACACGTCTGTATTTACATAGGTAATAATGACGGAAAAATAATTCTCTCCATTAGTATGATGATCAGTATTTTATTTCAAAATAAATAAAGAAACTCGTCCCCACTCCTGAACTATCCTTATCTCAGATTAATCCTCACTAGCCAAGTGCAAGAAAAGCCACATGAAACTTCCATTTGTTCATCACTTTACAATTCACAATATTGTAAATAAATTATTGAAACAAAACTATTTTATATAATGTGCATATAATTATTTTACCTTTTGAAGGGTACATTTAATTACTCTTCAAACATGCAATAATTATTTTGCCATATATCCAATACTGTAGAAAGAAGTTGAAGATTCATTCTATAATTCTTTTCAAGTTTTCAAGATGATAGCCAAAATGCAGTCAGAGACTCTTCCCAAACAATTCACATTTTTTATATTAATTTTCTACGAAGAAACAAAAGGTGTATTAATCAAACAAAGTCTAAAAAAAAATAGATAAAGCGGTGGTGACGTTTCATAGAAAATTTTGTTTAATGGGAGAAGAAAGAAAGTAAATAAAAGACAGATGAGGCCTTTCTACATTCCCATCAAATGGAATTGGGGTTCTTTGGCGGTGTGAGAATACAAGAAGCAACCAGAAAAATTATAACCCCTTCCAATCTACCATGCTTTCACATTCACTGACACGTGCCATCTCCATAAACTATACCTTAAGAAACAAATGATGTTATGGCATGCAGTTTCAGACATTATTTCTTCCTCTAACTGACACGTTTAATTTTGACATGTTTGTAAAGAAGCCACGTTGCATGCATCACACCCTCCATGTTCATCATTTCAGTCCACTCCCTTATATAAACCTCCCAATCCCCAACCACTCTTCACCACAACTTCTGTTTCATTCGTTCTGGAATCTCACAAACTTCTTTGTTTATTTCTTCTCAAACTTATATACATTAACCTTTCTCATACCATCATGGCTTCCAGGGTGATTTTTGTTTTGGTGATGGCGGTGGTGTTGCTTGCCATGAACTGTAACTGCACCAGTGTTGGCCACATGCCATCAACCAAAGAGGAAGGTCGTGATTTTGAGGAGGCTAAAGCCAAGACCTCACAAACAGCCAACAAGGCCATGGACACTGGTAAAGAGGGGAAAGAAGCTGCAGAGTCATGGACAGAATGGGCTAAAGAGAAACTCACTGAGGGATTTGGCTTCAAATATGATCAAGAGCCCAAAGAATCCACCACGAAGAAAGTCTCTGACTATGCTACCGACACTGCACAGAAATCAAAGGAATATGCTGGTGACACTGCACAGAAATCAAAGGACTGTGCTGGTGATGCTGCTCAGAAATCTAAGGATTATGCTTGTGATACTGCTCAGAAGACCAAGGACTATGTTGTTGATGCTGCTCAGAAGACCAAGGATTCTGCCACTGATGCTGCACAGAAGACTAAAGATTATGCTGCTGAAAAAACCAAGGAATATGCCAGTGACGCTGGCGATGCTGCTAAGAGAACAAAAGATTATGCTGCTGAAAAAACCAAGGAATATGCCAGTGACGCTGGCGATGCTGCAAAGAAAACCAAAGATTATGGTGCTCAAAAGGCCAGTGATGGAGCACAGAAGACCAAGGAGTATGCCAGTGATGCTGCCAAGAAGACCAAGGACTATATCAGTGGTACTGCTCAAAATGCAGGGCAGAATATCAAAGATTATGCAAGTGATGCTGCTCACAAGAGCAGAGAAGCTTCTGATTATGCCAGTGACACGGCTCAGAAGACCAAAGACCAAGTTATTAATGATGCTGCTCAGAGAAGCAAAGAGGCATCTGAATATGCCAGTGATGCGGCTCAGAGAACCAAAGACTATTCCAGTGACACGGCTCAGAAGACCAATGAATACGCCAGTGATGCTGCTCAGAGAACCAAAGAGAAACTCCAAGACTTTGCTTCTGGTTGGTACACTAACTTCAAAAACATTTCTGCTCTGCAACCAGTATACCGCATATAAAAAACCATTTTCACACGCACAATCAAAAGCCTGATTTCCTCTTTTCTTTGTTTTTTAAACAAGTTAATAGTTTTTAGGATGAATGTTGTGTTTTATTTGTTTCACATAGTAGAACATTTGCAGCATGTTATTGACTCAAACATATGCAATTTTAAGCATCATTAAGAGCAGACTTATGGCAAAGCTGGTTTAATTTGTTGTTGTTGGTGATGAACAGAGGCTGGTCATTACAGTGCTGAGAAGGCCAGAGAAATGAAGGATGCAGCAGCACAGAAGGCTAGTGACATAGCAAAAGCTGCCAAGAAAAAATCAGAAGAAGTGAAAGAGAATATAAGGGATGCTGAGCTTTGAAATGGCTTCATGGCCTTAAACTGTTAATTATGCCACAAAAGTTGTTGTTGAATTCTGCAGAAATAATGTGTTGTGTTTGTAAATGTGGGAGTGTGTCTTTATGTAGTGCACGTCAGGTCAAGGATGGAATACTTTGTACTAAATATCTAATATTTTCTTCTAAGTTTTTTGTTCAAATAATAGTTGATTTTCTTCAGTGGTTTTGATTAATTTTGATTCGATACTTATTGAATTGTTGAAGGGAGATGAAATCAATAACAACTTGCTATCTTTTACTATCTTTAATTTATAAGGGCAAAGAAATAAGATTATCATTTTTAGAGAAAAAAATAGTATTCATGATTTCGATTAAGTTTTATTCAGTGTTCACTGAACTGAGATAAAGTTAATACTTTGCTAAATTTCATTTTATAAGTGAAATACGGGTTATGAAAAAGAAAAATAGAATAAACAGATCAGAGAAGTTACCAAGGTACATACTCTTCTTAATGTAAAAGATGGTCTTTTTGGAGTAAAAGATATTCAAAATAATGGACGAATTTAAAAAAATAAAATAAAAAAGAAAACAAGTAAAAAGTATAGGAAACGCTTAATTTAGCCCAATTTGGTGGAAGAGGATACATAACAAAAACTTGGTGTGTATTAGACTTCTAATGAAAACATGTATTTTTTAAATAAAAAAACACAATACATGATATTTTTAGAGAGAAAAGTAGAGAAAAAGGAATTAAAATAGAAAAAACTAAGTTGAAAATAGCAGAAAGAGGAGAGGCTTACTCCGTGGGCTAATTGGGTTATGGGCTACAATCATGAATCTGTCGGGCGAATTGACTTTCTCTTCCTATAATTTCTTACTGCAATCTCACGATAAGTTTTTAAAATGATATTTTAACTTGTGGTAGAGGATATATAACAAAAACTTTGGTTTGTATTAGACTTCTAATGAAACATGTCTTTTTCTTTTTTACATCCTTACCTAGGACTATCTAAAATTTTTAAAATATGATTTTCTAACAAATGTTAGAGAATATAATTTTTAAAACAAATTTACTATTTTTAGAATAATTCTCTTGAAATATATATAATACTTTTTGTGAAATGTTTTTTTTAAAATACATAAAATCTATTATAGAACAAGTTTTTCTTCTTCTTTTTATTTAGTACTTACTGAGTTAAGATAAAATTAGTAATAATCTGTTATATTTCATATTAGTTGGTCCAGTATTGACCTTTCATATTGATCGCATTAGGAAGAAAATTTGTGATATTTATTAAATACAAACAAGAAGTAATTAGATGTTTATTAATATTAAAACAAATATTATGTGATATTACTATTTATATTTAATTAATTTTAAAAAATATTTTGCTTTTTTTTTATATAAATGTGAAATTATTAGTAATTTTTTCAAGATTAATTACATAATAATATTAATGTTAACTTTCACAAACATTAATAGTCAGTTTAATTAGTTGAGTTTAGCCAAAATTAATAAAATTAAAGTATCTGTATTGATCAGTTATCTTAACTATTATGGAACTGTAATTTTTTTTTTGTTATATTAGAAAAGAAAATATCAATACTTGTTATATAAATGTACAAAATTTTATTATACTAAAAATGAAATATATTAATACTTATTATATAGAATCATAATTTTTATATTATATTAAAAATGAGATATAGTAATATTTGTCGTGCTAAGTAGATTATTTATCTTTTAATTTATTTTACTTTTTTATTATTACAATGACAAAAATGAGATATGGAAAGAGAATAAATAGATAGAGAAGTTACCATGTTTTACTCATCTTCTTCATGTATGAAATGGTCTTTGAAATAAAAGACACTTACCCACTTTTTTTGAAGACATTCACCCACTCCTATTCCAGAAAAAACATTTCCGAAAGCTTTGATGGGGTGAAGGAAGAAAATTGAGAGGGTGTTGGAAGAAACAGCCTAGTTGAGGCTGATTGCATGGGCTAATTGGGTTATGGGCTACAATCATGAATTTGTCGGCCTTTTAAATCTGAGAACTTCAACTCCAATGCTTATAAATAGATATATATTTTCTCATTTTTCTTTTAATGGGAAATAATACCGACCTTAATTTTGTTTTTTTCTTCCAATAAAAAAAATTATTCAAATCATTGATGACCTAGCTCTATAATATCTTTCCTTAATAAATTTTTTAGTGGTATCATCAGATCACACTTTCAACAATACGTGTTGATTTAAATTGGCAAATTTGTAAACCAAAAGAAATTCCTATTTTTATATCAAAATGCAAAATATAAAAATTTCTCATAATGAGAAAATTAAAAATAAATATTAAATACATATCCATAATTAAATAGGGTAAAATACTAAAATTTTTTTCATATATCAAAAGTCTATGTGGGTTGGTCACTTAATAATCTTATTCCAATCAATCGTTAAAAATTTGCTGAGATATGACAAATAAAGTATTACGTGTAACTACACGATCATTCAATTTAACGATGACGTGGATCACTATTATTCTTTTAGGAGTTTGTTTGATTAATTAAAATGTAGATATGATTTGAAAATATTATTTGTTTTAGGTAAGAAGTGACAAGAGTAAAGAAACATAAAAGGTTGTTATGTTGTAAAGTGGAGAAGAATATTTTTTGTTTAGTGTGCCAAAATTATTGTTTTGTGAACACGTTGTCATGCCTTCCTCGTTTTAATTGAGATTTTGAAAGTACCCTTGTTGTAAAAAAATAACATAACCACCGACTTTTAGAATTTCTTATACTTTCTTCGCATGTGGTCAAAGACAGAGATTGCAGAAAAGATTATGAAACCAATTCACCATTTTTGTTTAGTGTATCTTCTTTGTTCTTGTTCATACCATAAATAGTCATTTTTCTAATTCAGATATCATCAACTTTTAAAGTTGTTTTAAAAGTCCTTGCAATCTTTATTAAGATTTATTATAAAATTTGTAATATAACACATCTATTGTCCTTGCGAGAGTTATTTATGTTTCTATGAGACTTACTAAAAAACAAAAATAATTTTTTCATAATTAGTCATTACACCTTTGTGGTGAAAGTTATAACTTATAAACCATAAGAATCAAAATTTGTGTAATGGAGTTAAATTTTCGAAAAGTCATGGTAGAAGGTTAATAATCAATTTACTGTTGAAAATTTCACCTTGATTCAAACTAAAATGCAAAAGAAAAACAAGAGATATAAGCTTAAGAAAAATATGTTTGTTAATGTTTCACGAATGATCTTGAAATTATGACTCGTTTAATTATTATTTTTTTTTAAATTATCACCAATTTGAAATTACTTTAAATGATAATACGAAGATAACAAGAGAACATTGGAAACATAAAATGTTAAGAGTTTATTACAAATAATATGTTATAACCAACAAATCTATAAAATGTTGACAAGTAAGTAATTACATAAATCACATAACTCATAATCTAAAACTTTTTAAAAAGATTAACAAATCAATTCTAAGTAAAAATTATGAATGATATATGAACAATTGTGATTAAAATTCGCTAAAAAAGTTATTAATTTTGTATGTTTGTATGTTCAATAATCAAAATTTGTTAACGTGTGGTTCAACTTTTAGAAAAAAAAAAGTTATAAGTTATCATCTCAAAACAAACTTTGTATGATTAAACATGCAAACAATCTAAAAATATTAAAAATTAATATGAAATACAAAAATTTGGTTTTGGATTTTATGAAAATTAAGTTGATTAAAAATTAATAAGGTACTAAATAAATATCAAAATAAGAAAACTAAATGAATATTTGACTCACTTTTTGGTAGCAAATTTTTTTGTAAACCAACTTAATTCATCATGAGTGGTTGGATTGGTGGATTAACTAATTTAAGGATGTTTTATTTTTCAAATTTATTTATATATTTATTACAATACAAAATTACATTAACTTACAGGATAGAATTCATTGTGATATTTTTTTTTTTCAAACTCAAACAAGTAAATAATAAATTTTATATATATATATATATATATATATATATATATATATATATATATCCAAGTTTTAATGTCACTAATTCACAATAAGCCAAAAAAACGATGAAGATAAAATAATTAACATTAAAACAATGTAATTCTATAAAAAAAAGTCAAGAATTTATAGCAACAAAAAGAATAAAATTAAACATAAAAAAGTAACTGAATTTGAAAAAATATATATCAACATAAAAAAAGTTGTTGAAAATATTTACTTAATATATTTTTGTTTAAATTAACTTTCAGAAAAATTTTAAATTTTAAAAAATGTTTTACATAATGATAGAGGTATATTTGTTTATTTATTATTTAAATTTAAAAAATTAAGATTGAAACATTCTAAATACTTAATACTATGATATATTTTAATTTTTTAATTATATTAAATAAATTAGTAAAATAAAAGAAAAGAAATAAAAGATATTTTCTTACGTTAAAAAAGCGAATTTTGTTTTATGTGGAGTAGCGGAGAAAAGAGTTAAAATAAATAACTTGTGTAAAAATTATTTTATAATAGTCGAAAAATGTAACTTTAATAGACTTTTTAAACATAAATTTATTTATTATTGTAAAAATTATATTTCAAAGTAGTATTTTAAAATTAGACATAAACAGATAAGGTTTTTCCCTTTTTTTTTTCTTTCTATATTCTGACGGAGATTTTTTTTTTTGTCGGTGTTCCACTTAAATAATGCCTCCATTCTTATTTCTTCTTTAAAGTACACAACAAAAATAAAATAAAGTATTTTTTTATCATATTCATTTTATTCATGCTTCTTTCAACTCTGTTATAAAAAGATTTTATATATATATATATATATATATATATATATATAAGTGATCGTTTTTACAATCAAACAAATCTTATATCTTCCTTTTACTTTAATATATAAGTTATTCTTAGTCTCTTAATCTCCTCATTAACAGTTACAATCATTAAATGATATTTTTATATAAGAAAATAAAATAATAATTCAACAAACAATTGAAGGGTACATTTAAAATATGATTGGTATGTTTTGAATAGGTGGATCCCACTCCTCAACAAAGTAAAACCTAGTACATCTTGTAAAGACATATATGACCCATTTAGGTTCCTGCAATATAAACACGTGCATAAATGCTTATCCGAATTGGTTGGCCACAAAACTATAATATATAATAATTAATAAACATAATGTTAAAGGATGTACTTTTTTTTTTCAATAATAAAGAAATAAATCGCATGAAAAATGTTAACCACCAGATAGCACTTTTATAAATAAATTTTACATTAATTATCTGGTCACAATAATATACTGTTTTTCAAGGTTAACTCCGTTATCATAAGTAATCATAATGGTACAATGAAAAAAAAAAAATTCTTGATGTAGAATATATATTTCAAAGTTGAGAAGAAAAAAAAAAGCGATAATTATTTTCAATTTTATAAGGTAATAAATTTATATTTTTACTCTATATTTTATTGAGTATATAAAAAAAATTTGAAGTCAACAACACAGAAAGGTCTAGTTTTTAGTAAAATTAATTTTGGTCAAAATAATTTTTATTGTCATTTTAATTTTTAAGCTTTGTTTTTTTGTCTGCATGCCATTGTATGTTATCGCGCACATGCATGATTAGATGATGAAAAATAATCACTTTTAATATAAATTCGTAAGCATTAGATTTTTTTTGGATTGACTTTTTGATAATAACTTAAAGAGTAGGTTTTTTGGATTGACTTTTTATAATAACTTAAAGAGTCTCTTGTAATTATTATCATTTATTCAAAAATAAATTTTCTTGAAGAGTATTGTTTTATTTAGTAAGTAAACTAAAACTCAAGTTATTGAGTTTGATTGATTTAAATAATCAGAATTAGTGGATTAAACTCTAGTTTAATTTTGTAAAAATAGTTTGAGTTGGCGTTAGATATAGTTAGAGATCATTCGGACTTTCATTTGATGTTAAAATGCTCTAACTTAGAATTTGGTGAAATATATGTAAATGTTAGAAATTTAAAAACCAAGCTACATATATGTCTTTGTTTTAATAAATTTGAGAATTAAAATTGTATATTAATTAGATGAAGTTTGATATAATTAGGATTGATTATCGAGATATTAAGAAAAATCTCACTTTGTTTTTCTTTTATTTTTTATATATACATGTGTTATCAATATAAATATTTAATAAGTCTAATCCGATAGAATACTAATAGTTTATCTGATGAGGGACTTAGTTCTTAGTTCTTTTGATATCTCAGTTGCATTAAACTTGTACATAATTTACTCTCAAATAAAACTTTGATTATTGGACAAAAATTCATATAACCTATCTATATGTTTTTTTTTTCTATAATTGTAATTTATAAATTCATATAAACAGAATATAATGATAATAATTCATGACTCTAAAGGTTAATATTAAATTTTTTTATATAAACTCTTTTTAATATTTTATCGAACAAATCTCTTTCAATTTTCAAGTAAATAAATAAATATTTTTGAATATTGAAAGTGTTATTACTTTTATTTGAAACATTGTTTTAGTACGGTGCAATTTGGTTCTATGTCCACCAGATAAACTGTAACTAGTTTAGTATAAATATCGTAATCATAGGTTTTTATTTTAATACCTTTATCTTCCCTTTGTTACGGTCATTACAAAAAATATAAAAATATTTTAAGAGATAGTAATGTATGATTATTTTTTTTTATGATATCTCTTATAATAAAGCAATATTAAAAGGTATGTAATTATACAATAAATCTAAACCGATCATAATATCATAATTCAAGTACTTTCGTTTAGAAAACAATTATATTAAGACAATAACTAATAAAATCAACAAAAATAATAAAACAAATAAAAGAATTGTACTACAAGATAAAATTTCCAGGGAAACAATTAAATTAAGATAATAATTAAAAAATCATATTATATAAGTCTCCACATTTATATATTTACTAAGTAGAATATATATTTATATTTATCCGAATGAACACAAAATATTTTTTGATTATGATCCAATTGATGATTTTTTTCTATCTGAAAATTAATTTACACCGACCTAGAATAAGAAAGGACAAGAAGAAAGAGCCAGAATGGAAAATTAAAAATTTCGTATGAGAATTATGTTGAAATTTAAAATTATAGACTTAAACAGAAGTATTGGCTGTTAAAGCTAACACATTCATTCACAATGATTTGAGAGTGACTAGACAACCTAACAACATAGTAAATTTACATCAAACCAAACCTAACCAAATTTTTGTTCATTAAAAGAATGCGTGGAGGATCACAATTGCAAGAAACTTGGGACAGACCAAAAAGTTACAAAACCATACAATTACCAGTTCTGCATATTTTACGTGTAGGGCATCACTTGCTTTTTCTTTGTTTTTTTTACTAACTATAACGAAACCAACATTCAAAGGACTTCAAAAGTTAAAAAAGACAAATAATTAACATCCTCTTGAATTACCATAAGAAAAACGTTTCCATCAGTAATTATGGAAAAATATATAAAAGTTAGAAAAAAAATCATTGATAGTAAAAATTTGCACAAATATATATTTTAGTCTATTTCTGACCAATAACGTAGTCCATCTTTTTTGGAAAAAAATAAAAAAACTGATGTAGGTTGAAGATGAAATATTATAAATTATTGAATATTAAATTAGTCTTCAAAATATATATAAATTAGTGGCAAGGCAACTCTGTCTTAATAAGCAATGCGTAGGAGAGTGAAACGTGAGTGTGATGCTAAAGCATAATCAATTTTTTGACAACTTGTTTGGCTATTAATTATCGCATTTGAAATCTTCTCTGCGGTCTTTCCCTGTTCCGGAAATCGCATAAAATCATCCTTAATTGTTTCGTCCACTTCTTCATTAGTTACTCACGAAACTAAAGAAGGCGACAAAATCGGCACTTGCCTCTCCAGAAAGCAAAAAGATTGGTTGCTTCGATCCAATTTCTTTGTTTTGGACTGTTTTTGATGCGAAGAAAGAGAATTTAGAGCAGTTTGTGAAAAAAGGAGTTTAGACATTAGGCAAAAGCAAGAAGAAGCGAAGAAGAAGGAGAAAAGAATGCGACTCGGGAAATACGAGTTGGGTAGGACCCTGGGTGAAGGCAATTTTGGCAAAGTCAAGTTTGCTAAGAACACTGATTCTGGTCAACCTTTTGCTGTTAAGATCATCGAGAAGAACAACATCATCGACCTAAACATAACCAATCAGGTTTCTTTACTTCTCTTCCATGAAAAAGGATAAAACTTTCTTTCTTCTTTCTTCTTCTCCCAACTTCATTCAAATGCACTCTTTATGATCATAGAAGAATGAGTCTCTCTCTGGTTCAAATTGCAGATAAAGAGGGAAATAGCCGCCTTAAAGCTCCTCAGACATCCCAACGTTGTTAGATTATACGAGGTACTTCCATGAATTATATATATTTTTGAATTCCGAATCCCAATTTCTTGCATTCACTAATCTTATGCAAATTCCAATTCGCACCTGAATGCACAAGAATAAACTAAACTATTAGTGTTGAATTAGCTGAATTTTTTATGGACTGAATCTTCTGAGGAATAAATTATGTATTATATAAATCCCTTTATAAAATTGTTGTAGTTTTTAAAAATAATTTAAGAGAATTAACGAAGACGAATATAGAGAAAAAAGGATAAGATGTTAATTTCGTTTAGTCGGTCATTACTGTTGATCTCACATGCACATCGAAATCCGGATCTGACAGGTAACCTAAGTCTGGCATGTTCGTTACGCCGAACATGTCAAATATCAGTGGCTTTGGATCTGACATAAATTCCAACGAAAACTTAACAATATATTTAGTGTGTTTTCGCAGGATGAACAATGAACATTTGAACTTAAGCAGAATTTTGTTCTTTCACGGTAACCTTTCAATACCTATATAAAAGCTACATTAATCTAGAATTACAACTGCATAACAGTGTTATTAGATTATAAATGTAGAAAACGTAGAATTCTAGCTTGTGAATTAGGTCTATTGATGTGACATCTCAGTATAATACTTTTCGACGAAAAAACAAAAACTATTATAACAACAGCACATGCTTTTGTTTGGATGAAGAATCAATCATGATCGTGGTTTCTCTTAAATTTTAAAAAAATTAATTTAAAAAAACTAAAAAATGTTATAATTAAATAAACTTCTTAGAGTAAGTTTTTTACAATAGTTTTTTACTCTAGTATCATACTGTGTATGTATATATATTTAATGTGTATATTCTGATATCACATACATTAGTTGAAGGGCATGGACGGCGGTGACAAATACTTTTAGTTCATTTTATCGTAATCGTTCACGCCACATTTGACAGAGAAAATTATTAGATTATGTATGATACTATTGATGTGATTAATATTGATATAATAAATAATCAAATATTATTAATTTATTTAAAATTTATTATTTTATGTGTATTTTTGAGTGGATTGGACTTCCTAAGCACAGTATTCAATGAAGGTGGTGACGAATGATTAACATGTGGCACAGATACTTATTTGGATTCCACTCCAAAGTCCATTGCATCCCAATTGTGAAAATGTCCACAATTAAGAAAAAAGTGGCATGAGAACATGATTAAAAAACATCACGACCACATTTTATTCAAATCCGATGGTCCCTCCATATGTGTATAAATTGTAATGTACGAACACTATTGGCATGGCACTCAGTTGACCAAGATTTTGTTCTCTATGTTAATAAAAAATGTCAAGGGTTGGACCCTTGGCACATTAAAGTAATCTATTGTTTATGTATTCGGTAGAGTAATCTTCACTCTGCAACTTACAAATTGTAACATGCATTTCTGTCATTGATGCTTCTAATTATGATTGGTAATAATTATAATTATTATAATCACGCAGGTCTTGGCTAGCAAAACAAAAATTTATATGGTACTTGAGTATGTGAATGGAGGAGAGTTATTTGGCATAATTGTAAGACCAAGTCACTTTTCATTGATTTTGTTAGTCACAGTTAAAATTTTATACTGGTGTGAAAATGCTTCACCATATCTGATCTGTGACCAATGGCATTTGATGAATTCTGTATTCACAGGCATCCAAAGGTAAACGTTCAGAAAGTGAATGTAGAAAGCTGTTCCAACAGTTGATTGATGGAGTGAGCTACTGTCACACTAGAGGTGTCTTCCACAGGGATCTCAAGGTTCTTTTTCTCCCTTTGCAAGAACAAATTGCACTACATAATTATCTTTGGTCTTGTATTTTTCACACAAGTTCTGTTATGTCCTTGCAGCTTGAGAATGTACTGGTGGATAACAAAGGAAACTTGAAAATAACTGATTTTGGTCTCAGTGCTTTACCCCAGCATCTTAGGGTAAGATTTTATTATGCTTTCAATTTCAACCATTTTGGGTAAAGCATACAGTTTTGTGTTATTGGCTTAACCATGTGAAAATTTTCAGGGAGATGGATTGCTGCATACAACTTGTGGAAGTCCTAATTATGTTGCTCCTGAGGTTCTTGCTAATAAGGGCTATGATGGTGCAACATCGGATACATGGTCATGTGGTGTTCTATTATATGTAATCCTAACCGGGTGTTTACCTTTTGATGACAGAAATATGGTAGTTCTATATCAGAAGGTATATTCATATGTTGTTACCATGTTCTTTCACATGATTAGTATATCATGAATTCACATTTTCTCTTTTTTCTGTGAGGGGTAATAGATTTTCAAAGGAGATTTTCGGATACCAAAAGGGCTATCACCAGGTGCACAAGACTTGATAAAGAAGATCCTTGATCCCAACCCTGAAAAACGGATAACAATGGCTGGGATCAAAGAAGATCCCTGGTTTAAGAAGGGTTATGTTCCGGCAAATGCTGAAGATGAGGATGTATATGTTGACAATGAAGCATTTTCCATGCATGAAGCAGAACAGAAGAATTCAGGATCATCACCAAACCTTATCAATGCATTTCAGTTGATAGGGATGTCTTCATGCCTAGACCTCTCTGGCTTCTTTGAGAAAGAGGTGAGCATGAAATTCAGGATCACCAACCAACCCTTATCAGTGCATTTCAATTTCTACTTATACAAATTTTGTGCACAATGTGGTTTGAGTAACAGGATGTTTCTGAGAGAAAGATAAGGTTTACATCAAATCTTTCGGTTAAAGATCTGATTGAGAGGATTGAGGACACTGTGACAGATATGGAATTTATAGTCCAGAGGAAAAATGGCAAAGTATGTTTTTTAAGGCTGTTTTTATTTCTGACATACTTGCATATAAACTGAATGTTTGTTTGCCTAAAAGAAACATTGACAACAATTTAATGTTTCAGTTGAAAGTGATTTGGGAGAACAAGGTGCACAGAACTAGTGGGTGCCTTTCAGTGGCAGTAGAGGTAATTCATGTCTAGAATGAGATAATCTTTACATATAGTTTGTTAATGCTAAGAAAAAAGTAACTTGATTTCAAATGTAACAGGTTTTTGAAGTAAGCTCATCACTGAACGTGGTAGAATTAAGAAAATCTTGTGGTGATGCTTCTGTATATAAACAGGTATTTTGTTCATACTCTTTTTCTCTGTTCATCTGCTGAAATCAGAGGCTGATGTATATATTTCTTCTTCATGTGTCACAGTTATGCAGTAAATTATTGAATGATTTGAGTGTTCCCCCAAGCGAGCGCTTGTGAACTCAGCAGCCATGTAGATGCCACGGATAATGCATTATTGTAATTATTAAGAGCAAGAAAAATGCAGAAATGTTAGATAGGGATGGCTGCACTTTTGAGTTGAGCAATTCATCAAACAGATGAAGTGGGAAAGATCTGCAAACTTGATTATTCTCTTTTACAATGTTGATTTGTTCTTCATATAGTTTATTTTAATAATTTTTAAAGTTATTATCAATAATGAAAATAAAAATAAGTTCAAATTAAACACAATAGAATTAAATATATCTAAACTAAAAAATATTTCTGATTTGTATAATTATTGAAAAGATTAACTAATATTTTTTTTTTTGGAAAGTTATTATGTTAGATAAAATTTTACTTCAAAATTTTTTCTATTTGCTTGTCTTGTGCTTAAGACCTCGAGAGATCTCTATCGTGATATTTTTTAAAAGTTTAATTAGTTGGATGAAATTCCCTTTCGTTTAGATATGCCGTTAATAATTTTATTCTGAAAATGACTTAATTGAGACATCTTGTCAAAATTTAGGACTCAATTGACACATTTTTAAAAATAAATATCAAACTGATATTTTTAAATGAAAATAAATACCATCTAACTAATTAAACTTTTTTTAAAATAGAACTCTATATTATAATTGTTTTAGAAAGAACTAATAAACATCTTCAAATCATAGAATTTTCACCTTTTTCGAAATATTTAAGTTCAAAACAAAATAGTTTTATGTTAACTTCATTTCACTTTTTTCTCCCATAATTTCATATATAACATTATTATTATTATTATTATTATTATTAAACAATATAATTTAAATTATATCGAAACAACATTGAATACAACTAATATCAATAAAGTATATATTAAACAAACAAACAAAATATATATATACTTTTAAAACTTTTAACTAAAAATTTCAGTATAATTAATAAATAAAAAAATTTAATTTCAGAAAACCCTAAATAAACATGTATTGCAACAATAATTTACGGTAACAATAATTTAATTTCATTATAATCATAATAATAATAATAATAATAATAATAATAATAATAATAATAATAACTTATAATAACAAAAATAATGAAAACAGTCAATATAAAAATTAGATATTAGAAATAAAAAATTGAATGTTAATGAGTAGAAAAAAAAATAATTTCTTAAAAATATAACATAATAAAACCTATAGTACAATTAACTGTTTTCTTAGAATCAAATATATTAAAAAATCAACATAATTAATTTTCTTAAAGTAAAGTAAAAAAAAGAAAAATACTATTAAGAAAACAACGTTTACCAATTTCTTTCATAACGGTACATCAAAATTCTGATAGTTTTAACTTAGTGGAAACGCATCCACATTTTTCATCACTCTATCTTTTTTTTAACAAGTTAAAATATAATATTTGTATTAATTTTAATTATATATTTCTTAAGTAAAAGTATGTATTTATTACTAATATTTATTTTTTATAATTTTAATATAAGCTAGAGAGGTCAATATATATATTTTTATAATATAATATTGTTTTTAACTCCTTGACAAAGACTTGACCAAATTTGAAAATAGCATTCGACAAGTCTAATTTCACATGACTTAAAAGAACTGAGATGTTGCTTTCTGCACCCCCGAAATAACAGGAAAACATTCACCCCACAACCTGTTGTATTTTATATATATATCCCAAAAGTCTCTTTTCAAAAAACATTTCATAAAGGGATATTTGGAAAAACTTATTTTAGAAGACATCATACGCATACAAGAAAGTTTATTCTAGAAATCTCATCTTGAAAAAATTATTCGAAAATCTATTTTAGACATTTTGAAAATTCTGTTTCAAAAAAATTATTTAAAAATTCCTGTTCCGAAAATCTTGTTTTAAAAATTCTGAAAAATTAAAAAATATATAATCCGAAAGTCATTTTCACAAAAAATAAAATAGTCATTTCAAGAATTAAGAATTTAATGGGTTGACAACAAAATGATAGGAGTGCAAAAGGTAAAAGCCCGAAAAACTATTGATGAAAAGTTTGAAGTAGATGGGCTAAACAATTAATTAATCCAAATTTCTACGTTATTTTTATTCAAATATTTCATATGCCTTTTAAGATGATATATGCACGTCTTTTGGGAATTTGGGTTGCTGAATTTTTATGTACTGTTCCTAGAATATGGACTCGTCTTTTGGTTTTCTTAAACTTCTTAAAATTCTAATAAGTAGTGAGAAGTAAATTATAATTAAAAATAAATGTTAGTAAGGATTTATTTCTAAAAGGAGTCTTAATGAGCATTTCATATTGTTGACCTATAAGCTTAATATAAATGTTTTGTATAATGAAAAAAAAAGAGCCAAATGTATAAGATCCAAATTTGGTTCTAATCTGTAATTAATTACTCACTTTCTCATATTTCTTAATTCCAAAATCAATTTCCATCCCCTTTATTTTCTCTTCACATCTTGTTTATTACATGAAAAATATTAGACATACTAAACACTTCCCACCGTCCCATGTTTTACATTTTTTTTTGCGTTTTTTTGTGTTGTATTCACTACGTTTTAGTTTCTTTTTTTATTCCATTATTAAATTATTACTAAGAATCAAATAAGAAAATGATACATATCATGTGAGAGAACCTCATTATACATAATTATAGATAAAATAAATAAATAGTTTATAACTTTAAAATTATTAATATTTTGACGTTATTGATTATCCTATAAACACAAAGGACTAAGTAACTTTGCTGTCTTTTTTTCCCTTCTCCTTTTCCTTTCTTATCTGCTTAGTCTTGTGCGTTTTCGGACATTTCTTCACTTCTCAGAATAATATGAAATGGAGCCTTAACTATAAGGAATGATATCCCCACAATACATGTTGACGAACTTACCTCGTCAAAATATCAAGAACAGTAAAACATGTTTAGAACCATTTGAATAGTTACCCAACAGTTCATCAATCCTCATTATAGGGTCATATAGTTGTTATCTGTTTGATATTAAGTTGGATTTTAGATTCTCCTATATTCTCATAGAGAAATTTAATCACTGGAATTTCACTATGCCACTAATTGTAATTAGTTTACATGAAAAGTACATTACTTACAGAGGCTGATGGTTAATGATCATATCACAAGTGGAGCAAATTGTGTTTTTGTTGGGTCATTCGTTCCAGATAGATGATGCAGCAGCAGCACTAGCTCGCAAGCCTGTTGCCAAACTCTTTATTATAAACCTGAATTAAACCACTCTCATCTGACACACGAAGCTTCTCATCCAATATTTTCTTGTATTGATCATCTCGGGCTTCTAGATTACGCACCAACTCAACCTACAACAGATTTACCACAGATCAGAACAGATTAACCAGCCTCATATCATAAAAATGACACCAATCGATAATTTAGTCCAAATCACAGTTAGTTTGGACTTATCCAATTTTTCTGACTTAACCATGAAGATGTAGTGAAAGAAGAATTCTGAAAGCCACGAACACACACTTAGCAAAGAACAAATCAAATTTTATTGTTTGTTACAGGATATCAAATCACCTGTTCTTGGAACATATGGAATTCGTCACAGCTGAGGGAGCCATCACTGTTTGAGTCAAGGAGCTGCATCATTTCTCGGGCATCTTCTCCTGGAGCCCCAAGCTCTTCCATCACTTCTGTGAGCTCCTCAATGCTAATTTTACCATCTCCATTCTTGTCAAGAAGGCGAAAAACTCTATCCCTCTGATCAGTCTCAGTCCCTTTATGATTTGTACCTGGAAAATCTTTAAGGCGCAGAGCAGCCAATTCAGCCGCAGCCAGCATGATGGTCTTCAGACGCTTCGCCTGAGCATCAACAACTAAAACATAAATGCCGATTTCTTTCATGCGATCTCCCAAGAAGATAAAAGAATAAAAAAAAGTTCAATGTCTCTATGTGTATGTTTTTTAGATATGTATAGAATTCATTGCTTCTGTTTTTAGATATTTTTCATTTCTGTGAAAGAAGACACTAACCTCCTCAGGATCGGTAAGGCCAGCCTTATATAACGAATGGGCTGCTGTTCCACCAACTGCTAACCTGTCCATTTCAGTTGTTCTTATCTGTATTTCCATCAACGGTCTGATCTTACCATTTTCACTCACATCAACTGCCATATGCAAACTTTTGTAACCATTTGCTTTTGGCCTGGCAATATAGTCCTTTGTCCGATAAGGAATTTCCTTCCACATAGATTGGATTATCTGGTGAGACCTATAGCATGCTCTCTCTCCAGCTTCTGACGCATTCTCTCCACCCTTAGGATTCAATATCACTCGCATCCCAAGCACATCATTCACATCTTCTGGCTTCCTACCATCCTTCAACAGCTTCTTCATGGTGCTGTAACGACTCTTATATCGACCTTTTACCGATATACCATCCACAAGTTCTGAGAGTAAGGGATCAGCCTTCAGAGTCTGGAGAAGTTCCTCCTTGTAGATGTCAATAAGAGATACACCCCCAGTCTCATGACTTCGCAACCACGCATCCAAATAAAGATATGAATAAGGAAACAAGTACTGAAACGAGAGATCTTCCAATTCCAGTGACAAGTAGGTAGTTCCCACTGCATGAGCAAGAGGGGCATGTAACTTCATAACCTGCAAAGAAATTATCTGCTGCTGATATCTGGGCAGATAATCAAGGTGTCTCATCGTGTCAAGCTTCAAAGCCAGGTCCAGGATCAAAGCCCTGATGTCATAGTAAGTGAGGCAGAACTTTCTCAATGCAGCAGCATTGTCATCATCCACAACATCTATTCTGGATGGAATATTGTTCACACGCAAACTCTCGTGAAGCAAATGAGCAGTGGCCAAACCAATCTGATTCCGGATTTCGTGTAAGCTCAAGTGGCCTGCTTCCAACACCTCTCTCAATATCCCGGCTGAGATAACTTCAGCATCCATCTGCATTCACATTCACTATAAACAAACGATAAACAGTAACGAAAATAATAATAGTAAGAATAATAATATGTCCCATACAAGACAATAAACAAAGGAAGGACGACATTATAAGAACAACTCGATTGTAATTGCTTACGTTGGTTCTTAAAATTAAGCAACTGGAGAATACCATTTAAACCGATGAATTCCTATACAGTTCATAAAAAACTTGTTTATATAAACAATTACAAACAAGGTCGCTTAAGCATTAAAAAAATAAACACTCAAGTTGAACTCTGTAAAAGTTAGTGAATATTCTTAAACTTCATATAAAAAGAAGGGGCATACTAAAAGAGAATTACAAGTCCACAGATAAAGTTCTTGATCAGAGATGCTCTGAATTAGAGAAATACTAATATGATTTAAAATCTATTAAATTAAATCAACCCTGTGTTATAAATCAGAATGCAGAACTTGAAATGCATTTCCATTCTTACTCCCACTCAAACATTCTTAATATCCTTTTTTTTCTTTTATTTAGAAATATATTTCACGCACTATCCTATAACTAGCAAAAAAATTTCAAACTATTTTCATTTATCTTCATATGCACACGTGATCCATTAATTAAGGTACCCTCTTTTCATCTAAGCTGAATTTCAGTATTCTATTTTAGAAGAAAATGTCAACAGCCATATATTAAATATATATATAACATGTCAAAACATTTACTTATTAAGATCTTAATCATATAAAAAACAAGCATCTACTGTGTAAGCTAAAATACCATAGATAGTACTATTAAGAACGAAAGTAGAAAAAATACAAAAGAAGTGGTGAGTAAGTAGGAGTGTTAACTAACTTGGAGATCGGCGAGGAGCATGGCGACTGACAGGGCCTTGGAGAGAGGGGAGCGACCGTCGGGAGAGAGAGGAGAAGCTTGGAGGATTGGGATGGAGAGTTTGAGGCACTTGAACAGAAGACGAGATGAGCTCGTCGACAACACGTTCATTCTTTCTGTCAACTCGTTGAACACTCCCACCAACTCCATCACCATCTTCCCTCCCTCCGAAACCTCCACCGCGCACGCCGTCGGACCACACCACCGCCCCCCGCCGCCGCTCACTGTCCGGCGCCGGAGCACCTCGGAGAGTAAGTGAGCGGGTGGAAGGGAAACGGTGCGTTTGGAAAGGGCGTGGCGAATGGGGTAATGGAGAGCCACCCACTGTAACGACTCCATTCAATTCACCTTTCTCTCTCTTCTCCCCCACGATGACCACGACAACAACAATATTTGTGGTTGGATCGTTACCCTTCATTCAAATTAATATTTTTTTTAAAATAATAATTGAGAAATATACCTTTTTAAACTACAATTTTATCACGTTAAATGAATCATCTTTACCTTACGAATATTATAATAAAACAATTTTAATATCATCATGAATATTTTCTTGTATACTATTAAAAGTAAACATTTAGTTAAACAAAACAACAATATGAAAAACAAAAAATGTGTGCATGAGATGGCACTTGAAAAATTAACTTTTAGTTTTATTTTAGTCATAAGTGAAGTGGCTTCACTGAAATGGATAACATAAGTTTGCGGGGGAAATAGTAACTTTTGGGGCTAAGCAATTTAAAATTTTCACATATGATCAGTCTCTTCTTTTATAAATAAAACTTACATTTCTTATATTTTTAATTAAACCACACTCACTTTCTTATTTTATCTATGAACATATTATTAAAATTTAATGAATATAAAACTTTTTAAATAAAACAAGGAGTATCATTTAACACAACAAAAGAGGACGTGCAATTTTTCTATTTATATTTTTATATAAAAAAAATGAAAAAGAAGAGATAAGGTGTGTGCAGTGTTGTGAGCTGAAATGAGTAGTTGTTTGGTTGCTCCGCCATGGCCATGTTCAAGCATGGCGGAAGCGAAGCAGCACCATTCTCTCCTCCTCCGTCTGGGACTCTCTGCCGACAACCACGCGGTGTCTGGCATCTTCACCTTCTGCTCCCTCTCCAAGCACGGCAACCTCAACTACGCCCTCAAACTCTTCACCACTCTTCCCAACCCCGACACCTTCCTCTACAACACTCTCTTCAAAGCCTTCTCCATTTCCCACACCCCTTCCCTCTCCCTCCTCTTCTACTCCCACATGCTGCAACGTTCCATCGCACCCAACTCTTTCACCTTCCCCTCTCTCATAAGGACCTGCAAACTCCAACAAGAAGTTAAGCAGCTCCATGCACACGTTCTTAAATTCGGGTTTGGAGCAGATACCTTCGCTCTTAACAACTTGATCCACGTGTATTTCGCTTTCGGGTCCTTGGATGATGCCAGGAGGGTGTTTTACACCATGCCTCATCCAAATGTCGTGTCTTGGACGAGCCTTGTTTCTGGGTACTCTCAGTGGGGACTCGTGGACGAGGCTTTTCGTGTTTTTGAACTCATGCCTTCCAAGAATGGGGTTTCTTGGAACGCCATGATTGCGTGTTTTGTCAAGAGCAACCGGTTTCGTGAGGCGTTTGATTTGTTTCGGAGGATGAGGGTGGAGGAGGTGGAGGTGGATAGGTTTGTGGCTGCTACTATGCTCTCTGCGTGCACGGGGGTGGGGGCATTAGAGCAAGGGAAATGGATACACGGATGTGTTGAGAGGAATGGGATTGTGTTGGATTCAAAGCTTGGCACAACCATTGTTGACATGTATTGCAAGTGTGGTTGTTTGGACACGGCGTTTCGGGTGTTTTGTGGGTTGGAAGTGAAAGGAGTTTCTTCGTGGAATTGCATGATTGGGGGGTTTGCAATGCATGGCAGAGGAGAGGATGCAATTAGGCTTTTCAGGGAGATGGAGGAAGAAGGAATGGTTGTGCCTGATGACATCACTTTTGTGAATGTTCTTACTGCTTGTGCTCATTCGGGTTTGGTTGAGGAAGGGTTTTATTACTTTCGTTACATGGTTGATGTTCATGGCATTGAACCCACCAAGGAGCATTACGGTTGCATGGTTGATTTGCTTGCTAGAGCTGGAAGGTTAGAGGAAGCAAAAAAGGTGATAGACGATATGCCTATGAGTCCTGATGCTGCTGTGTTGGGTGCACTTCTTGGAGCATGCAGAATTCATGGGAATTTGGAGTTGGGGGAGGAGGTAGGAAAAAAACTGATTGAACTAGATCCTGGAAATAGTGGGCGATATGTGATACTAGGTAATATCTATGCTAGTTGTGGAAAATGGGAAGAAGTTGCTGGTGTGAGGAAATTGATGAATGAGAGGGGAGTGAAGAAGGAACCGGGATTTTCCATGATAGAAATGGAGGGAGTGGTGAATGAATTTGTTGCAGGGGGAAGAGATCATCCTCTGGCTCAGGTTTTATATGCTAAGGTTTATGAGATGTTGGAAGCAATCAGGGTGTTTGGTTATGTTCCTGACACAGATGGTGTGTTGCATGATCTTGTTGAGGAGGAAAGGGAGAATCCTCTGTTGTACCACAGTGAAAAACTTGCAATTGCTTATGGTTTGTTGAAGAGTAAACGAGGGGAGACCCTACGTGTCACCAAGAATCTGAGGGTTTGTAAAGATTGTCATCAAGCAAGTAAACTGATCTCGAAGGTTTATGATTGTGATATAATAATAAGGGATAGAAATCGTTTCCACCATTTTAGTAATGGAGAGTGTTCATGTAAAGACTATTGGTAACTACAACTATGATCAGTTACCAAATTTTGTTCTTTTTTTCTTAAAATGGATATATAAATCCTGCACATTTCATTTGAATCCGAAAGCAAGCAGTACGTTTAACGTGTATCTCTGCATCTAATCATATCAGTAGCAAAAAGTTACCTTGGTTGGTGCTTGTATCCTCAAATTTTAACTATATTGAGGCCTAAATGTGGATAAAGAGTGCTCCCAGGGAGTAATCTCACCATTAAAAATTAACGCTATTTAAATTTTAACTTATCATCATCAGCCAGTAGATACTTTGGAAGGTTGAAGAGGAGAATACATACAAGGAACAAAGGTAGCTGGTGCATAGTATTGAACTGTTGAACTGCAGTAATAAGTCCCACATTGGTCAGATGAGACAAGAGTCCCTCTGAAGGTAATTATAAAAAGAACTTTTCTTCTCTTGAATACTCATACCTTTCTCGGCCTTTTGGCTAAGATCAAGTGTAGTATCTGTTCTTATCAGTTTAATATCTGATATGTGGGCCAATGGTCCACACGATATTAAATTAATTTTTTGAAGGGGAGATCTCACTACAGTGGCTTGCTACTGGGGATCTCGAGTGTCGCTCAAGTCTTGCACTATAGCTTGAGCCTTGCACACCCTACAATATAATATTAAAGTTTATTTTTATTCCTTATTAGTGTTGCTATCTTGTACACTATTGCATAGTCCTGACACTCCAAAAACTATATTTAAGTATTTGTATAATTTAGGAATTAACTTTTCTAACTCTGTTATTAGTATGATGTAACTAATCTGTGGAAAGGAGTTTTGTAAAGACTTAATAAGAGAATCATTATAATTATTGATAAATATTTTCTACAAGCTACAGAGTATTGATGATATTTATAAGACTTCCAAATTGTTAGAACTAAATCAATGTTAAAAGTGGTTCTCATTGTCAGTGTTACATAGCTTTGGTATTTATTTCATGCTAAGTATTCACTTTTTAATTTCAGGGCAAAGGTTCTTGAGAGTCTCCCAAACGACACAAATGGAGATATGCGTCTGTTCCTGCAAAGAAGAACAAATCTATGAATGGATCAAATCTTCAGAATTCTTTGAATATAAAAATCATTAATCAATATAAAGATATCAGCTAAGTGCAGGTGTAAGTATAACATTTCAAAAGGAATTCTAGATTTCTTGTAATATTTTCTTTAATATAATTATGTCCATCACTAAATTGAAGTATTGTCCACATTCTATATTTTGAAGATATTGAACACGTCCTCTTATGAATAATTTTCATGGAGTATTTGGTACATGTCACAGGAGATATAACCTAAGTGGTAGCTGTAACCGTTCATATGCCAAGGAAAGAAGAAACATAAAGTGATGATGCTTTAGCAAAGTAGAATGTTGGAAAGTAGAAAAAAGTCAGAATGAAAAACCTAATGAGTAATAGTTCACTTACCATATCCTTCCATAGATATTACTTGAAGATCACCACCAAAATACCTAGCATACAAACGACAAATGGGAAGTCCATAACCATTTCCCGCCATTGTTACATTACCAGCTATTCCAAGATCAGAAGGATCAGGTTCATTCGATGAATTTCTGGCTGTACTGTAGTGATACGAAAAAATCTTTGAAAGACCACTTCTTGCAATTCCACCTCCCTCATCAGAGACCTAACATGTCATTTGTTAAACACAAAAAGAGCTTGATTATAGCAGGTAAAAAGCCCCCAATACAATAAATAAAAGCATGTTCATGATGGAAACCTAAACCTACCTTTATGGTAACATCCTCTATTCCATCAGCTATTATTATTCTAATTGGAGGAGCAACTTTGTCAGAATCCATAAAACGCTCTTGCACAGCACGCAGTGAGTTCTTAACCAACTCAAATACCATAAGGTGCAAGTGAGCTGAAACATACCTATAGCAAAAACACAGAATTCTAGATAAAAAAAAAAAAGAACATAACAGACCATTCCAAGCACTATGCATATAAGAGGGTTTGATGAAGAATGAATAGAAGGCAAATGATGAATTCACAGAAAAAAAAAAAGGACTGATACTAACGGAAAAGTAAATTCAGGATCCCCATAAATGTTAACATCTGGGGCACTGCCATATTCGCGATAACACATGGAACGAGCATCTTCACTTGCATTCCTAGCCACAACCATAGGACACAGTTTTGTGTGTATGTAACCAACACAATTTTGAGGAGGGTTGGGGTTGTGCAACTCAACATGCTGCCCTGAATCCATCAAATGAAAAATATGTGTAATATCTCAGAATTTGAAAACCAGCTATGAAGATTTAAGTACACAAATTGTGTAGCAGATACATTGATTAGTCTCATTAGAAAGTGTGTTGTTGGAACTAACCGATGAGCATTCTGATTCCTATTCTTGACATGTAGAAGCGATCAAGAAACTCATCAATCTCATTAGGATCCTCATAAACAGTCTTCAATTGCTGAACACCTAAGGCCATTGTAGGAACCACATTGTTGTGTCTCACCTTCACAGCCTTAATCATTTCAGTGAATTCTTTCTCATCATCCATATCCTTGATCTCAGGGAAAGATCTAAGGTCTCGGAAAGAATCCAAGTACCAATCTCTAACCTAAAAACATGAACCAGTAGCAGCACAAAGTTCAATATTCAATAATCCATCTGCAGAACCAGAAATTACTTCTAGAAAAACCATAAACTTGCCAGAAAGTGCAAAATGGAAACCCATAAAGGCTTCAAAACATCTTCAACCTTCACATGATTAAATGTAAATTGGTTTTATCGGATTCAAGAAAAGGGAGGTAAAAGGTAGAACCTTCAAAACAGGAACTGTCTGAGACAAGCCATGAGGGAGATCGTGAAGCTCGATGACTCTCCATGCAATCCTAATGGGAAGCTCTTTGTGAAGGAACTGAGCAGAGATGAGCAAACTCTTTGGGGTGGGGTTGGAACCAAACTCCATCATGTACCTCAGACTCACCCCTGTCTGCTTCAAAGCACCCAATTTCTTCACCTCCTTCATCAAACTTTTGCACCATGGCAACGTTTGCTTAGCCTTAACCGACATGTCTTGTTCCTGGACCCGACGACAACATGTACCAAACGAAACCGAGAGCTAGGAACTGACATAGATGAAACCAATAACAGAAACGAGAGTGGAGAGAGAAGTTGAAAAGTGAAAGGACAAAAGGTGTCTGAAAAAAACAAGGGGTGAATGATCCATTGATGTCAAAGGTTTCAGTTTTTGTGTGGCGTTTTGCCGCAGTTTTCTCTCCTTTGTAGATTACAGAATATTCAGAGGCTCTGCTGTTGGCACGTGGCTCTCTCTCTCTCCCTCACACATGTTTGTCTCTTGTTCACTTAACCACAATTACATACAACAAATTATTATATAATCTAACATTATTATGTTTCTTCATCTAATGTCTCGTTATTTCTCAAAGTAAATTTCACTACTCCGGTTCTCTGCAACCTTCTTGTAACTTGAATTTATTTTCCGCTAATACATGGCATGTTATGTCTCAGAGAATTTAGAAGAAGATAAGTATTATATATAAAATATATTAGTGTAAACAACAATAATAATAATAATAAAGTGTGCCTTTTACATTAATCAAAAGAATGTACCATAATAACCTTTGTTTTTCGTTGCAGTCTTAGTAGCATCTAAATATGAAATTAAAAAACTGAATATTACCTAATGACTTTTGCCTCTATCATGGAGCTATTCCATCTTTCACTTTTTTTTGAATATTCATTTACCAAAGCACATGGGAAAGAACATGACAAAACATTGTTCAATTTTTGTGTATAAATAAGAAAATAAACTAAGTCTATAAAAATATGATAATTAGCTTCTAAAATTCAAAGTGGGTCTTAACATTAGTATCAATAGGATGTTTCATTTTTTTTTTAAGAAAACAAATGTATTTTTATTAAAATGAACTTAACTAACATTTAAAATTTTAACTACATTCAAACTTAACAAATGTATGTCCATGGTTGACCTCAAAATTATATAACTAACATTTAAAATTTTATAAACTTGTGTTGACTTTTGTTTCACACTAATAAATAGTTTTCTAGTGATTAAAATTAATTCCAAACACCATTTAATTCATTTTTGTTGAGAATTCAAATGTAACTTTAACTCCCATATTGAGTAAAAATGAAAAAGTTAAACATCATATAAGGATCAAGGTAAATTCATTATCTTAAGGTTTCGAGTTGAGAGTAATATCAATCTTTATGTATAGATTAGACTTATGTTCATTATTGTTAATATAGTCTATTACATTATGTATAAGTTTATGTAAAACATGATACATTACATTGGTCATATTATAACAAGATTTAATTTTGCTGATATGTCTTGATAAATCAATCATTTTGATATTATATATATATATATATATATATAAAATATATTCGCTGATTAAGAAAAGACTATTCCAAATCTGCAAGTTTTATTGTTAACATCTTACTTCCTTAATTTTAGTAGTATTTCATGTGAAACTTAAATTCAAATTTTCTAATCTTTAAAATGCTTAGTATTAAATATATATCATTTGAATATAGATTTATTTTTATACTAAAAAGTTACTATCCTCAAAGGGTAATTTTTGACATACGTGTATACATCCATAATGGACTTTTTAACACGACACTATATACTTTATAAAAACTGATATGACAGAAATTAAGATTAGTTAATAATGACACTAAAGATTGTTGTCGTATTTAAAGATGATGAGTTTAGTAATAATTTATGAAATTGTTTGCGGCCCGTTTGAATTTAGATTCAACTCATTCACAAAGTTGCACGTTGAAAGGTAACATAATAAATAACAGAATCAATTTCATTCACAATTTCATTAGTTAGTCCTAAATATTTCATAAATTTAATTCTATAATTATTTTTTCATGGTGTGATTCTTATTTTAATTTTTTTAATTTAAAAACAAAAAAATTAATAAAAGAATAGAATAATTTTCTAATAAAAATTCAATTTAAAAAATACTCAAATAATTTATATAGTAATTAAATCTCAAGTCATACAATTAAATAAAAATAAAAAACTACACTACTCCTAAAAGGGAGACGAAAAAAATGTAAATTTTTTGTTTATAAAATACAATAAGCTGAAATCCAAAAGTATACATATATAGTAGTAGTTGTTTGAAAAAATAGATAGAGAGAGTAGATAGATGAATGATGATGATAATGTTTGAAATTAGAGTTAAAAGTGAAGTGAAAGGTGAGGCAAAGTGGTTGATGGGAATATGTGAGAGGAGAAGACAAATATGTGAGAGGAGACCCACAAACAGCACATCACACTTCATAACAAAACAACCACTATCCCTACCTTACACTATGCACAATTATTTTTAATGAAATTGATTAAACTTATTATTAAAAATTGATTATCCTAAAAATTTCATTTAAACACATTAATCATAAATAGATTCATCTAAATAAGATAAAGTAAGAGATGCGTCATAAATGACAAATTATTTTGTCATCTTATTAAAATTATCTCATTTTGACTAAGACGCTGTTTTTGGTATAAGACTTAATTTTATTTAAAAGAAAAAAAGAAAATAAACAAATGACGACAAAACTCTCCCTCGTTGTGCCAAGCTGTCATCCATTCTATTTTTAGTTTTATAGTTTATAATTTCTTTATTTTCATCGCTAAAGAAAAAAGAATTCGATGAAAAACAGAGTGGATTAATATAACCTTGAATAACTAATTAATAAATTAAAAAATAAAAATAAAAATGATATAAAAGAATAAAATATTTTCTGACAACGGTTCCTTTCCTAATTCCATCGTTTGTTCCATCTCATTGTACAGCACACACAGGTCGAAGTTCCTCGTTGTGTTGTGGTGTGTTCTGTTTCGTGTGTTGTTCTGCCTCTGCTCTCTCTTTCGCTTTCTCTCCCACTCTCTGTTCCTTCAGTTTTCAGTTTCACCCAATCCAAACCTTCCACATTCTTCTTCTGCATTCTTCCTTCCTTTCTTGACAATTATTATGCATCGCCGTCCTAATCGTCTTCTCTCACCAACCGACTAGGGTTTGTCTTCCACGTTAGGTTTTTCGTTTTCTTGCCGGGATTCTGGGGGCAGACTTAATCTCCGGCAGCTATGGCCTCCAATTTGCAGATGAGTCCTGAGGTCGAGCAGATCCACGGTGAAATTCGCGACAACTTTCGTGCCCTCGCGTATGCCCTCTCTTAATTCTCTCTTCTTATCATTATGTGTATCACTCTACTACTCCTTCAGATTAAGAAATTAATTTCATTGATGATAATCTTGGTGGTAGTGGTAGATGTTGTGATTTGCGATTTTATGATTGTTGACATTGGGGGATTGGTTGATTACCCTCTGAAATGTGATTTTCTGTGATTTCAGACTTGGGGTTATTTGGCCTCTGGGTTGGGTAGTGTTGTAGCTTTTCTGTTCAGGTGATTCGTTTGTATTATTTATGCAGACGAGAAGAGTTTTCATCTGGACTTTAACGGGTAGTGAGACTCTAGGGTGGAGTTGCTTGTTTTTGTTTACCACTACACATGTTTTCGTCTTCGGTCACTGATTTATTTTTCATCTCTTGAACCTCTTAATATTACTGTCTTGGATGACTTAGATTTCCCTCTCCCATTCAAATGGTGGGTTGAACCAGTTGTTGGTAGTGACGTTATCGTTCCTATGTTTCTCTTTATACAAGTGATTTGTGGCTTGGTTGTACTTTTCTTTTGCTTTAGTCTCGAGATAATGTATCCTTAGTTGGTGTTACGATCATAGTTGTTTTTAACGAAAGAACCAGGGATTAATGACTTTTGTGAATAGGTCCCATTGTTTAAGCAGTTGGGTTGGGGATGTGCTATAATGTGGATGATCTGTAATTTCTTGCTTAGTTTATTTATTTGTTGACATGCTTCACCTTTTACATCCAGAAATGGCTTCCAGAAGTTGGATAAGATTAAAGATGCCAATAGACAAACTAATCAGCTTGAAGAACTCACGGACAAGATGAGGGACTCCAAAAGGTTAGTAGTTATGTATTTTATATTTTTAATCCTGTCATCACTCACTGTAAAGTGTATCTCTCTAAATAAGATAATAAAACTTTGAATGGGAGGCAAATGCACTCTGTCCAAAATATCTCCTTTTCTTCTCTCCACAGGTTAGCATGGTGGAAAATTTGCTTGTTATTGTTAAATGTAATAGCAAAAGCTCTGTAATGGAATTTACACCTTATACCAATTTCCCAGGATTGGGTGATGCTAACATGGAAAACAAACCTATTCTATATCGAATATTTTAGGGAAAAGAAATGGGTAGTAATTTTGTTGTTTATCAGGCTGTCGATGTGCTTTCCAGACTTCTTATTTGTTAGGTAGACTAAAGTTGCCCTTTTTCAATGTCCCATTTCTGAAAGAAGTGAAATTCCCTGTGATTAATGGTTTCAGGTTGATAAAGGAGTTTGATCGTAAAATTAAAGATGAAGAGGGGAGAAATCCCCCAGAAGTGAATAAGCAACTGAATGATGAAAAGCAATCAATGGTCAGTACCCAGAACACTTATTTTCAATTTTTCCTTTGCTCATGTTGAAAATACTGTATCTAATTCTTCAAAGTTTGAATTGATCTTCCGGCTTATTCTGTTTTTGACGTGTAACAACTTTATTAGTATTTTTCAAGTAATGGCAATTACTTTGAGTATTGTCAAGACACTTAAAGTGATTCCCAGACGATCAGAAAATAGCTTGTGTCTGAGGATTGTGCACAGTTGTTTCACATTCCCTGTGCATTTAAACAAACAGCCAAGTCTTTGTGTTTGCTAATGTACATTCTTCTTGCAGATCAAAGAGCTAAACTCATATGTGGCATTGCGAAAAACGTAAGTTTGTCTTTATTCTTCCATTTCTTTCTTTAACATATCAAATTGATTTTCTTCAAAGTTATGGAGCAAATCAAGTTGTGAAGACCAGTTTTCTTGATGGGCGTATTCAATATTCTGAATCACGAATTCATGATAAATGTTGCTGCAAAGATTAGCAGAACCAATAAAGCAAAATTCAGTTTCCCTTTTTGTTGACTCTACTGCTAAATAAGGTTTTGGAGCTTTGAAAGGAGGATTTACGCTATCACTTCATAAACAGGTACATGAACACCATTGGAAATAAAAAACTTGAACTTTTTGACAATGGAGCTGGAGCAAGTGAACCTACAGCTGATGAAAACGTTCGACTGGCATCAGGTAAGATGTTTGATGGAATTAGTAACTGGTTCAATGAGGTGTTGTCAGAACTTTACCATATTAATGAAATTGATTTCAGAGTATATTTGTGCTTCTATTGTAATAAGTTTCCATATAGAATTTGTGCATTGTGTGATTACTAATTTTTGCAAAGGCATACTTCAGGCTTTTATCTTTGTTGGTGTGTCCTTCTTGGGGTTGGGTGTGCATTTGGGTAAACAGCTTATCATGTAGTAAAATGACCAATTAAGAGTTTTTTGAATAAGTACCTAAGATTAATGTACTTTTGTTTGAGTTGTTTCTACAATTGAAGAGCAATTAGCTGTAAGCTGTTTTCATAAGCTATTTTGGAGAGCTTGTTAAATAGCTGCGGGCTGTGACACAATTCACAGGTGGTGAGAGCAGCAGCCTTGTGGGGGTACATGAACCAAAAAGGAGGTTGTGGCTTAGGGTGTATGGGTAGGTTAAGTTTCTAATGTTTTGTTTGGATCGGGTTGTATGACCCAACCCTTTTTTAAAAAAAAAATAGAAATATAATTAAAACTGAGAATAGAAACCAGAAGAGAAAAAAGAACTAGGGATTGCATGCCTCAGGTTCGGTCGGGTTGTGCTGACCTTAGGCTTCTTTGTGAAGATGTGTGCAGTTTGGGATTGCAATTTCTGCCATGGCTATTCCGATCCACCATTCTGTGACACCCAATATGACATAGTGCTGCCATGCAAACTCCGATTGTCTCTTCCATGTTCTGTCGATCAATTTTCCATAGCATGACTGCCTTTTTTCATTAACACTGTCAGCTGTTCTGTGTGTTCTCTTAAGTCTCAACGCCTACACATTCACTTATGTCATAAGACAACTTGTCCACAAGCCTTCCAAACACACCCATTGCATGCTTATTATATTTTTGTGTAGCAAATATTAAAGTAACTGGTAAATGTCCTAATTATCTTTAGCAATAATGCCTTTTTGCTTCTATCATAGAAATGTCAAATCAAGAGCTAATCAATGCTGGGACAAAGACAATGGATGAAACTGACCAGGCTATTGAGAGATCTAAGCAGGTGAGTCACTTCATAGTTACACCTCCATTGCTGCTGCTGGACCTTTTTCTTACTTATTTCAAAATGTAGGTTGTACATCAAACAATTGAAGTTGGCACCCAAACTGCTGCTACCTTGAAAGGCCAAGTAAGTCTGATTTGCATTGAGTATCCTAATATGAAGGAAAAAGTGAGAGATAACAATTTGACCTTTATTTCTGTTTATTAATTTTTGCAGACTGAACAAATGGGCCGTATTGTTAATGAACTTGATTCAATTCAGTTCTCAATTAAGAAGGCCTCCCAACTTGTTAAGGAGATTGGTAGACAGGTTGGTATCAATTGATTGCTTCCATGCACTATTTATTTACCTTTCTTCAAGACTGTGTCCATTGAACTAAGTTGTGTTTCCCTATTTCAGGTAGCTACAGACAAGTGCATCATGCTTTTTCTGTTTCTCATCGTCTGTGGTGTTATTGCCATTATTGTCGTGAAGGTATCATTTTCATGTCATCCATTACTTTAATGAATTTCTACTGGATATTTTTTTCCTCTCGAATTATGCTACAGTTTTTAAAGAACTAATGATGATCCGCACTACTGATTGCCAAAGAAATGCTTATGGTCAATGTGTCATCTACAGATTTTTCCGCTGTGCACTAATAAATGTTTCATATTTATGCAATACCTACTCTATCTTTCTGTTTTAACTGTTATCTTGTGTAGATTGTGAATCCCCACAACAAAGATATTAGGGATATCCCGGGATTGGCACCTCCAGTTCCCACAAGGAGGCTTTTGTATGCAAGGACAACAGATCATTTCGATTAATTCTTATATTTGAACAAGAGTGAACTGCGTCCTACTCCTACCAACTTGATTCTTGTTCTCATTGCTGCGGCGGAAGTTAGAGGATTGTTGTCTGGAGGCATTATTTTGGTCTCTTCAATTAATTAAATATTGTACACTTGCATACCCTTGTTTGTGATTTTATGTAAATCACACGAGAGCCTTCTGCTTTTCTTTCGAGTGCCATGTTTCGTTATTGTAACATTCCAAAAGTGTAGGACCAGAGAAAGTAATGCTGTTAAATTCGTTCTGTATATGTCTAATTCAAAGTGAGATTTGTCCCCGCCCCCTCTCCTATTTCTCTTTAATGTACACACACTTTCCGAACTCAGATGGATTGCTTTTGTAAATTACGTTCAGGGTTGAGCTTGCAGTTGTTCATATAAAGTTTCTTTGGCCTTCAAGCCTTAATATTTGTTTAATTTAACTTATTTTTGAAAAAAATAGTTACTTGTCAGTTTATCGAAAGTCTTATAAAAGATCTTTTAGTTTTCTTCTATATTAACAGTTACTTAACCTGCCTTTTTGAATGAGAAAGAACGTGCTCTGTTCTCTAAATTCCAATAATGTTCTGAGTGTTCATCCGTTAGTTTTTATGTTAGGACTCATCCTTAACTGTAGAAGACGCAACCCAAATCAGAATGTATTAACAGATTTCTGACTTACAACTAATTTTTCTCCAACACTAGCTTGCATCGCCTTGTCTAGAAATTTAGAAAGTTATTTTGTTTGTTACACTGCAATGAGGTGGAATAAATAATGGAGATACACGAAGAAGCAAGTCTGCCCTGATATGTAAGTTTCAAGTAAAAGACCAGTATATCTTATTCTGATGATCTCTATCCCTAAAATCAATTGGTGATTCACTTTTAAGAATATATACACACACACACACACACTTTTGCAACACAATGATTATTATACAAATAGATACTTAGAGAGACCTTTTCAAGGAAAACCAACCTTTATTCAAAATTTTGTGCCCCAAATGGTGGTAATAAATTTAGACTGATATAGGAATTAAGAGGAGACTGGGTCCCCCACTCTGGTCTTATACCCCAGATCAACACATGACAAAGAACAAGCGAGAACGATTCCATTATAAAGCATACTATTTGAGAAAGAATAAAGAGTGGTATTTTTTACCAACTTCCACTTGTTCTTTCTCCAAAAGGGGAAAAATATATGATGAATATTGTAATGGGGTTTTCATTTTCCTGTGGCATGGTTGGCTAGCTGCATGCGTCCAATATGAGACACCCTTGATGACGAAATTAGCGGTGCTTCTTCATCAAAGTTCATATCAGAAAGAGAACCATTTCCTCCATTGTTACCAACATTATCTGCCACATATAAATCAGATGACCTCTTCTCGAATTTCCAGTCCTGTATGTCGATGGAATTTGATCAGGCAAGATGAATAAACTAGAAATTAAAATGACCATGCTAAAATATGCGATAAAAATTTCCTGATCTTTGTCAGTTACTTCATTCTTAACTCATATTAACATGCATAACAAGTTTACATAGACTCAAACACAAATTCTGAAGTTATGCCAAGAAGATACCTTTGTCATTCGATCTGGAATAATTTCAGCAGGTGATTGAGAGGCTCTGACATCCCTAACCTTGATGTAATTGTACATCACAACTCCACATAGTGCTGCAGGTAAAATATGAAAGGATGAGGAGGGAGGGAGATTAAAAAGAATTGATCTTTTCAACCAAAACTTACCAATAGCATAGCCAATTATGTTCAGCCATGTTATTGCTGACTCTGGAAATATAACGGTAGAAAGGGCTATCAATATCCAGTCTTTAAGCACTCCAGCAACCCGTATGGTTACGGCACCAGTTCTACCGATTACTAAGAAAATGGAAAAATTCAAGGCTAAAGCACACAGAGCATTGGAAAAGAATATCCAAAAGTTGAACTGAATCTGCGAAACTTCCATCACGGGCTTTTCCAGCAGGTACCAAGGCACAAAGAGAAACACAAAACTGCATTCAACAAAGTACAAATCAATGAGCAGATAACATATGGTAAGCTGGTTTTGAACAAATGCAAGCATTGATGCTACCGATAACAGCGTATAAACTACCTAATAACAGAAGCAATAAAATTGATATGACAAAAATCATATACTTATAAGAAACTAAAAGTACAAGAATGACTTCTGCATACATTGTTTCAAGGATACTTTCTACATATCTGTATTTGATATTTGATCGATAATCATCTATGTATGGATGTAGGATGATAATAATTTATAATTTTTTATTTTATCAATATTTAAGTAAGAAAGACGATTTTAATTTGCACATGCAGAGTTGCAGTTATATATTTATTATATTTTAAGGTTTTTTATAATATGAATATATCATGTACAAGTTATTTTTAAAATAAGAGTCTCCCCCTATTTGATACTGTGCATCATACATTTAATCACGTATTAGCACATAATTATCTGCCAAATCAAATCCATTGAGGGTAGTATATCATCTTTGAAGCTTGGACATGCCTCTTAAATAACATGTTCCTATGTGTGACATGTACCTAACACCGACACGCTTATGTCACGTATTGGTGAAGTGTTCAATCTAAAAAATTTCTATTGTTTTGACATAATTTTAACACAACTCTAACACAATTTTAATAAAAATAAATACAATGATTTTCTAAAAACTCAAATTTATTGTATAAGTTTCTATTATAATTACAGAAATAAGAAACAAATCTTATATGATCACAAATACATGAACTATATATGTAGTATTGAGAATTTTATATTTAACCTCCTATCATATCTTCATAAAATGTGAAATTTTTTAATATGTTCTCTTTATATGAATCTCGACTAAAGTGTCTTTTTCAATTATAATGATCAAGAAGGAGATGCAATGTCTTTAATGAATTATATCCTCTGTTCACACTTTGAATGTTAGATAAATGGATTAAATCAATTTTTGTGTAGGTGACAATATGATTCAACTATTATATTTGGCTAACAATATTTATAGATGATTTTGAATATATAAATCTTGATTGTCAATTTAAATAATTCATAATGATTTAATATATAGATCTATGTTCTGGTGTCCTGCATTTTGGGAGTTACACGTGTCAAAGTGTTTGTGCCTGTGTCATGTTAAGTGTCCGTGTCAGTACCTACATAGACCATAACTGATGGGAACATGCTTTGTATGGCTAGTAGGAACAGAGAAATTTGTACAGGTGGGTTAATATGACCTCTGCATAGACTCAATTAACTTATTTATATATAGAGAAAACCACAAATATACCTGCATGGAGCTATGTAATATAAGCTTGTAATAGGATTTAAACTCAAGCCCTTTTTCTGTAAAAGGACTTGTGTTAAGACGAGTCTTAAAGCTTCAGCAAAAATGCCCGTGACCTGGTAAACTGTACCAACTACATTAAAATGAATTTCTCCGTAGGAGGAAATGACAACTCCAACACTGACCAGCAACATGTTGAAGAACACATCGCATCTTGCTTTGTCAGTGCCACAAATAACAGCCACCAGGAATGTTGCCACGGGCACTGAAAAATCATGTTTTAGAATCAACAAAATAATCATTCAGAGGGGTAAGCAAAGCATGTGATGTCTGTTAAAAACGTACTTAGAGCCTTCAGCATCTGGATGAATGCCACAGAAATATGCAAATAAGCTGTGTTACCAAACCTGTAAAGACATAATAAATTCTTCATAAAAACATGACTGTTTTTTCACAAGTACTGATATTGCACAAGGTGTGAGCATGCGATTAGAGAAACACAAAACATCCACCAAAGTAGTACAAGTGAGCTATCATAATTTTCTTACAAACATCATAGCTTGAACGGATTAATTAAAATGATAGAAAATTAACAAATTACAAATGTGTGAGTGTTCTGATCCCAAAATTAACCTTGTTTTAACTTCTAAACAATGTGGAACTATTAGATATACTAGCACCGTGGTGACACAAAAAGTAAAATACAAGTTTGAGGCAAGTATAATACAATGACTTAAGGCCACACAACCTATTCCACAATGACCTATCATTGAATAGAGAATCATGGTCATTCCAAACACTGAATGATACACTTTTCTCTTTATTATGCCACCAGATTCTTTCAAAAAGGGCTTTCAATAGAGAACATATAACTTCATGCCTATAGTACCATCTTAATAGTTTTAGTCGATTCGCCATCTCCATTCTACTGCAGGCTAATGTCCGAATATCCTTAAACGGGTTTGTTTACATTAGAAAAAAGTTTTGAAAACAAGATCCTGCTGAGAAACTGGTTAAGTCCCAGGTCTAGATAATTCAGAAGAGTGGTGCAGAAAAGAAGGGTAAAAAGTAGGCCAAAATCAGTCAAAGCTAATTAGCAAGTAAACAAGATTTTTCACAGATGTGAAGGATACTCCCATTATCAAATCTGAGGGTAAGTTTGATCCCAACTCAGAGCAACTTCAGTTTGCCCGTGTTGAACTGCTTACCAAAGACTTGAAGCAAAGAAGGCACTTATCGGTATCACGCAAGTTGCATATCTGCGATGCAATAAAGAAAGTGCTTAAGAAAGAAGTTGACAAAGGAAAAGAAGTTCAAAAAGCCTTCAAATCAAAGACACACTTACATTTCAAATGTCATTTTCACAGGAGATACAACCTGCAATCACAGAAAAGGAAAATAACTTAAAATAATCAAATAACCAGGCAAAGAAAGTGATCCAAACAAGGGTAATGAAAAGAAGGCACTAAAAAGTTCAGGTAAGAGGAAGAGTTGTGCAAAGGGCACAAAGTAGGACATCTTAATGAAAATGAAACACTAACATCAACACTTACAAACACGTATGCATATAAAAAGGTTTTTAGAAATCACATCATTGAGTTGAGATTCACCCAAAAAAGAAAACTATAGTTAACAGAACATGACAGCGGTGCCCCTAGATGCGATAAAGATCAAAGCCTATACACTCGAATAAAGAACACAGTAACATCCACCGTACAAACTTAGCACACAATTCCACTTTTTGGTCAAAACAAAGCCAACGCTGAATACTAAAGGCAAACAAAATTGACAATAAACCAGCAAAAGGAGCGCATTCTCAAAGAACAACACAACACCAAAACAGAAGCGCCATAACATACCTTAAAGACCCGGACAAGAAAAAATGCCACTGCCCCAGAAAAGCCCATGTGAATCATGGTGAGTGTTATAGGAAGCGGAAAGTTAAAGTACTTTGGAGACAGAACCCACTGCAAAAATTATTAGAAAGAAAAAACATGATACTACATTGGAGATGCTTCAACTAAAAGTAAAAACTAGTTTAAGGTTGCTATGCATATATACATTCGTATTAATATACCTTGTTGTACAAAATGACTCCAGAAGAAAGCAAAATGTAGACAAACAAGTAGAAATAAGTGAAGAAAAGCGTTTTGTTAATCATTTTGGTCGCAAAGAACGAAGAAGCTCCTGAAGCAGAAAAGGCTCAGTTACACGAGAATCCAAAACTGGGATGAGGTGAACGCGGTTGCTCAAGACCCATCTCCTAAAATGGAGCAAAGTTCGTATCTTTGGAGTTGCAGCATCGATTCAAACGCTGGAACACGAAGAAGAGAGAAAAGGGCACGTGCAGAAAAGCCAAGAAGCTAAGCGTTTGTGGCGATCTATGGCGCGAAGCAATGAAGAGAAGATCCAGGTTCTCGCGAGTGGGGTTCAAACGAAGCAGAGAGCGCGTGAAGAGGAGAAGAAGCGTGTGAGAGTATATGTGTGTGTGTGAAATGGGTGACTCTGCAGAGGATGAGTAACGGACCTGCAACATTGGTACTACACAGTACCTTCTGTCTCTTACTTTTCAAACTTTTTTATATCTAAAAAATATATATATATATATATATATATATATATATATATAATATTTCTCTATATTATTTTTTTGTTTCAAAAAATTTTATTTATACGGAATTTAAACAATAACACCTCTTGAACTTACATAGAAACTTTTATCAATTAAAAAAAAAGTTTAAGCATGTGTGGTTTGTTTCTAAGGAGTTTGACTTGTGTAAGCTATGATATAATTTACAAGTCTTTACAAAATAACCTAATGCATGTTGGAATGCAATGCATATTTAAATTTTTTTTTAAAATGATCTTTTTAAAATTTTATCTAAACTTATCCTTCGTATATTTCCACTCATTGAATATTGTAGCAATGTGAATAGTTTTATGTTTGTAATTAAATTGAGATAAAATTTCACTTTGTATGATCTTAATTTTTAAAAATTTTGTGCGATTTTGGAGTGGTATAATTATTGTGCTTACGTTACGGATACATTGTGCATTTATGATGTTGTGTCGGTGGTGATACTGCGATAGAGATATTGGGATAGAGGGAGCATATGAAATAAAAAAAAAAACTAGAATTTAAAATCAACAATTTCCTTAATCTAATATTTTAAAATTGGAATACAAAATTTACTAAATAATATCACTCGTGATTTTTAAATTTGCTTAATTTGAAGCAAAAATTATAGTTGAATTAGATAGATGTTTTGAAATATTATATCCACGCATTCACCAAGGCAAACTAGATTATTTTTCTTTATTTAAATCATTTGAAAGTTATAACTAGTAAATTAGTTGTCAAGGGTTGATATGTGCATAACATGTATATATTCAATTGAGTTAAGTATGTTTTATTTTGATTTAAAATTGAAATTCGTCTTGTATGAAATTTTAATAAATTTTGATTTTTAAATTTTAAAAATAAATGAATATAGTCATCTTCATCTAATTTAGTGAACTATATTTTAGGTGTTTAATGCATTTCGTAATAGATATTGAATAAAAAATATATCAAACCGTGTAAATAATTTTAATACTAACATATAATGTGTTTAATACGTCAATAAAGATTAATGTAATTTGATTAATAAGACTATATTCATTCATTTTTTAAATTTAAGGACAAAAATATATCGAAGTTTGAAACAGAGATAAAGATGAATTCCAATATTAGATCAAAGTTTAGGAAATGAAAACATACTTAATCATATTGAATTGAATTAGTACTTTATCACTTCGATACCTGGCATTTGAAAATTAATATGAAGATTAATATATGATTAATGAGCTCAATTAACTTTTAAAAAATTTCTGAGATATTGGGTATTAAAGTTTGATCCAGCCCATTTTTTGATGGACCGATGAAACTTTTGTAAGATATTTTTTCGTGCACTCCCAGTATTACTAACTGCATCCTCATCGTCTCTGTAATCCACCACAGAGGAATGAGAGAGACATCGTTTCGGAAAAAAAGATCATCCTCAAAGCTTATTCTAGAAATTTTGAAGAACTCATTCCAGAAAATATTATATATGTATCAGAAAACTGATTCTGAAAATTTTATTATGAAAAATTGTTTGAAAAGGTATTTCACGTGTTCGAAAAAGTTTGTTCTATAAATTTTATTCTGAAAATTCTATTTAAGAAATATTATTTTGTAAACTCTGTTCCAACTATTCTGTTTTGGAAATCATGCTCTAAAAGAAGTTTTGTAAAGTTTGTTCTGGAAGATTTTGAGAATAGGTTCCAAAAACAACGTTTACAAAAGATAAAAGATAAAATGGTCGTTTTAAAAATTTGGGATGTGCATTTAGAAATTACGGGCCGCCAGTAGAGAAAACTCTTTTTATTAAATGCAAACAATAGATTGTGATGATATATGGTTGGGTGACCGAAAATTTGGCCAACTTTATTTTTCTTATTTCAAAGCCAAACTGATGCAAAAAAACAACTAACCTAGTTTGAAGACAATCTGGCATGTCTAGGATACCTAAAATTTTTATAATTCATATATCAGAATTTGTTTATTATTCCCACAGTTAGGTTTTATTTTTTATTTTTTAATACTACATATGAGAGTAAGCATTTATTTTATTTCCTGAAAGAGTTGACACCATCACTTTGGTCTTAAACTTTGATCCTTCAATCATTGAAGAAGTGACATCAAAATCATTGTCTTATGCAAATCACAGGTTGATGTGTTAAATTGATGACATCTCTTATCTTCCAGGAACAACTCAATTAATATTTCCAAATAACACATTGGATTAATATTATATTCTTCTCATCAACCAATTAAACCAACCTTAATTTTTTAAAACACTAAATTGAAGTCACTCCAATTTTTCATTATATCAGTACCATTTATTTTTCCAGAAAAAACAAGTGGTCATCTCATACAATACATATATATTTTTTATAGTTTTGATAAGAGATGGTGTTCCGTTCCAATATCGAGTGAAACAAAATATTCAAGAAAGTTTATTAGAATAGGTTTTAATCTGACTTTGATCCTATGTTAGAAATTGGCTTTGAGCCTAACTCAATCCTATAAAATCAGCTTGTAAGGTAAAGTTTACACTTCACTTATATATTGTGAATTGGTCTTATCTCCGATCGATACGAGACTTCCAACAAATATCGATTAAAAGGTAGACTTTAACCTAATTTAATCATATTCGGATAAAATTTGTATTTATTTATATATTATAAATTTATCAACGTGGATTTTCGACGGTTTCAACACAGGAATTAGTAATATTACTAAATTTCCAAGACAGCTCCGATCAGAAAATGGGGAATTTTAGGTAGGAGGTGATTGTGTCACTATCATGATTGATGAGAAGCACTTTGTATCCTTTGCAGAAGACATTTATTAAGAAAAGAAAGAGACATAAAATATGGAAAAATGTTGGATTTATGCATAATTAATAATTATGATTACAAAATGGATGGATGAATGGAAGTAAGGTGACAGAAGCAGCTAAGCTAACTATATTATATAATAAGTAAAAGATAATATAAGATGAAGAAGGGACAAAGGAGTTTCAACTACTGAGACGACACAGCAGCACCAAACCAGAATGCAGAATGTTGTCTCAATTTTTGATATCCCAACAGCCTCAACTTCCACCCTAATGCTTCACATGATTTTTCTGAAAAATTCACGAGTTCCTCACCGAGGAATCATTTGCAAGAATCCCATGATGCCGACTTTTTTATTTATGTCAAATCTTCTTCATATCAATTCATATATGCAAAAACATTGTTTCGTCTCACCTTCATCCCTCCTTTCATATTTCATCACTTTTCAATTCATTTTCATATGTACTTTCAACGTCATTTGCTATTAAGTCTCTGTATATATTTCAGATATTGTTCTGACTTTATATTTGAAGTATTTTATGTGTGGAAAATAATTTTCATCTTTTATTGTTTGACGTGGTGGATCATTGATTAATGTATTATTATTATTTTTCTAAAAGAAATTAATGATTCATACTAAATCACGTTAGAAAATAAATAATAAAAATAAAAAAATAGAAGTTATAATATTATTTTTTTATATTTTAAAGTACAATTGTTATGATTTTTGTCATTTAAATATGTTTTGGAGGTCAAATAATAATCTATATTTAGAGTGATTTTGATCTCAACTTTACATCATGTAAAATTATTAGTAGCACCAAAGTAAATTTTTAAACTAAATAAAAATAACATCAAACAAAATGCTAATTTTTTTTTTAAATAAACTCACCTACCATTTTAGTCTATTTTAGCACTCATCGTTGAAACTCTTTTTTTGTTGTTTAAACTGGAAAGAAAAAAGTAAAATTTATTGAACTATAAAGATATCAAACAATTAAAGTAGAGAGCATGTAATCAAGTGATTGTTGTTTAATGTTGTTTTAAAATTTGGGTGACAAGGTATAATCCATATTTTAAAAAGCATGTGTTGTTTTTGTTAGGAGGGGTTTGATTAATGAAATGTCTATAACAAGGTGTAGTCGTCTAGTGTGGGATATTTCCCATTTTTGGTTTATTTATTTATTTATTTATTTTTTTGTTAAGCATGTGTAGTGTTGGTTTTGGAACTTTCTTAACTACATGTGTATAACAAGCACAATGACATTAGGGTTTAGGGTCCCAATTTTATGCAATTAAATTTTAGGACATGAGGACCCTCCGGAGGGTCAAGAAGACAAGGTAAGAATATAGCTTTAAAGGTGAGTTTCTTTATTGACCAAAAAGGGTTATTTCTCTTTTCTTTTCTTTTTCTTTGTCCTTGAGTGAAAAAATAAAAAATAAAAATGTGAAGTGAATGAATTGAAATTCGCACACATTTCACGTTATTTATTTACGTGTGTCTGTGTGTGTGGAGGGCAGTAGAAGTACAAATTTGAGTTATTCTTAATGTATCGAAGGTGTGTTCTGACAAAATCTAAGAACACAGGAAGCAAATGATGTCTGAAAGATTGAGTGTGAAAAATGAAATTTAGTGGGCAATGTCGGTTGCATTTGTTTACGTTATCTGCTATGCTGCCACTGTTGTCTCTTTGCTTGGTTTACCCAAAATGTAATTCAGACATAGAAAAGGAAGAAAAAGTTTATTTTTATATTTCTTATTCAGAATATCTTCTAAAGCTTTTTTTTTAACCTTTTTCAAAGTCATTAAAATGTGTAAGATTGAATTTAGTGTATTTAATATGGCATTCACAATCCATGTTTATATTATATTAGTTGTAATTGTATTTTAGTGGTAAAAGTTAATCAGTGGGGGCTTAGATCATAATATATATGTCCAATTTTGGGGAATTGATTAAATGTCAATAATGTGTTAGGATGAAAAAATTATTAGAGATCATTTGTTTTTATATAGATACTTTAAAATGTGTTTATGAAAAAAAAATGCAGTTTGGATGAGAAATTTTTAACAAATTAAAATTTTGAAAATTTATTAAAGTAGATTGATCGTTAGAAATTATAGAATTTCAAAGTTTATTTAAAAAAATAAAAATTTGTTTTTTCTTTAATATTTTATCATTCGTATTTATGTTGGCCTAAATTTTTTTTATTCATTGTAGTCAATTTTTTTATTAAAATTATATTTTTTGTATATACAGAAATTAATTTTCAATCAATGTTACCCATACTAATCATTACCAAAAGTCCGTTAGAGTCGTAAAAAAAATAACCTTAACAAATATTACTCAACAAAAACTCGTGTTAATATTAATTGGGAAAACCTTATCAGAATTTAGAAAAAAAAAATTCAAAAAAACTCTGAATGATAATTTGATTATTTACTATCAAAATATTTTTTTTTCATCTAAACAAGAAATTAAAATTTAATAAATCCATCCTAATTTTTAATAATAAAAATCCATCCTAAATCTATCTAAACTTCTGAATCAAAAATAATTTTCATAACCGGTTAGAAAACACCAAAACTTATAAAAAATATTTTAGGATTTCATTGAAAAGTAAATTACTTTTTTTTAGATAATTAAAAAAATATTATATCAAACAAAATAAACATATAGTTGAATGCACCCAGATGAATAATTTTTATTTATAAACTAAATATGTCAAGTGATACAGTAAATATGATCTGCATTTGTTTTTGTTTTGACAAAGATTCTTCACATCGATCAGGTTTAGGTATGAGTATGAGTATGTGTAATATTCAATTTTCTTTAATTGGATATGAAAATAGAGATAAATATATTGGGATGAATATGGTCTGCATTTGTTTTTGTTTTGACCAAGATTCTTCTTATTGATCAGGTTTATGTGTGAATATGAGTATGTGTAATATATTGGGATATACAAATGAATCCATATTAATGAATATGGTCTGCATTTGTTTTTGTTTTGACAAAGATTCTTCACATCGATCACGTTTAGGTATGAGTATGAGTATGTGTAATATTTAATTTTTTTTAATTGGATATGAAAATAGAGATAAATATATACATATCCACTTCATCCCACAATCTTATACCCATCCCAATGTCCATCTTTATCACTTTATCACATCCCGTTTAAATTACTGAAAAAAAAAATACTCACAATTTATTAAATAACCTAATATACAAACACTTTTTATTACTCTCTTTTGATTGTTTTACTTATATAACAAGAGTTGTTATTTCTCTTATCACAATCTTGATTGCATATTTTATTCGATTATGTTCAAATAGTATTATTAGTAGTGAATTCAATAGTTTTAGATTTCACATTTGATTAGTTTTACTCTTCTCTAATATTTTTTTCATTTTTTTTTTCACATAAAAATGTTTGACTATTAATTTCAAGTGTTCAATCACATTATTAGATAATATAAAAAAATTATCTTTTTATATTTATTTAATTATTAATTTTTGTTTTTTTTAATAACTTTTATCGTTAAAATAATTTTTATTATATTTCAATAGTTCAATTAATTTAATATCTAAACAATTTTTTTTAGATCTCTAAGTTACTCTCTGCATTATTATACATCTAATTATACATTTTTTTCTTTATGTTATTTCCTTCAATGATATATCAAATTTTTTACAGCATTTTATATTTTTACTTCTTTTTAACATTTTCATTTGTTATTTGCTTTTATTGTGTGAAATATTATTTTTATGATTTTCAAACAATTTTATTTATTTCTAACTCATTCTCGATTGTCTAAAGATGCTTTTTTTATTATGTGAATTAATGTTTTTATGATTTTTTATATAATTTTATTTATTAGTGCAATCTTATAATCGTAATTGTATAAATATGTTTCATTTACCATAATATAATAAGTTAATGTCATTGTTATTAATCTTGTTTATGATACTTTCATATAGATTGGGATTCAAAAGATAAAAGATCTCTGTCTAATTTTGAATGATTAGTTTAATATTTTCTTTTTTTGCGATTTGGTTTACGTGATGTTAACATTTATCATTGTGTTAAAAAGAGATATCTAGACAAAGGCAGTCTAAGAAACATTTGAAATATTTAAAATCTTGATTTTTTATTTTTTAATTAAATGATAAATTTTATTAATTTTGTTTCATCAACGCTTGCAAAATTAATAAATCTTTTGGTTATTATGAAATTTTATGTATGTGTAATCATGTAATATTAAATATTTTATATAATTCTTTCACCTTGATCCAATTGTTATCTATAACTTTAATTAGATATATGTAGTGTTGTAAGTTCTTTCTAAATATTAATATGTGACATCGAAGAAAAGAAAATAAATTATTTTGATATTATTTGATAATAGTATATTTTTTTATTTTTTTATGAAAGTTAATTAATTGATACCGAAACACTAAAAAAATAGATACATACATGAGTACAAATATATCTACTGGTATGATGAAAATGGAATATGACAAAAATTTTATACCTCTTACATAAAAAAAAGGATATGAATAAATATTTACCATCATCCCATTCTCATCCCTCTCTTAAAAATAACTATTTTTCTAAATTTGAGAAAACAATTGAAATTCATGTGAAATCCTCATGAAACCAATAGTTGGCATAGGTAAAACTAATCATATAATGAAATAAAAATAATTAAAATCAACATGTGCTTATTTGAAAACAAAAAGTATTTACATTTTTTCAATAATTAAATAAAGATCAATTTTTTTTTTCTGTAAAAACTTGTTGGAACCTATATATCAAGCTAAGTTCAATTAGTTTGAAGAAATTGATTAGAAAAAAAATGTCCATTTTTTTAGTTATAGAAAAAAAAGAAAAAAAATTACATACTCTAGTTAAATAAAATAAAATCATTGTAATACATAAAAACTCCCCCTAAACATATAATGCAAATACATAGGCTGAATTAAATCTTGGTATGAACTTAAAAGAACAATTTGACAGTATCAATAAATACCAGATTTATTAAGTGCCTTTTCTGATTAAAGAAATTGTGGGATATAAGAAAAAGTGATGAAAGAAAATGGTGAGCACGTACATATTCACTATATCACATAATTTTCTATAGTTTAGGGTTTGCAAAATAATGTTATGTGCTGCCAATGATTTCATTTTGTGTTTTATAATAATCGCAATGATCCAAAACCTAAGTACACCCTGTCAACAATATTGCGTGCATCCAAGTAACACACAACATAACAATTAATTAAACAATGTTGCATCACTATATATTACCTAAAAAAATTACAATTTATCTTTATAAAATCGATTCAGTAAAATAAAATTTCTCTTATATCTAGTCAATTAAGATATTTTTAATCCTTCTTTTATCACTTTTGAAATGTATTAAAGAAAAATCTTGCATTATATAAAGATGTTTCACTAAAGAAAGCTCAAAATCTAAATGTTTCTCATACCAATAAATTAATAAACAGAAAAATGCATCTTTTGCTTTCTAACCTTTTCTAACAAAGGAAAAGAAACCTAATCCTTCTTGTTTTGTATCGTTTGTTCAGAATGTGTAGCACAAGATTCTCTCTTTTTTTTTTTTTTTTTTTTTAAACAAAAAATTATTTGTATAAGGAAAAATATCATAGGAAGAAGCAAAAAATATTCTTGCACTAACGTAGAAACATTTTTAACCCTTTCTTAATCATGCTGGAACACTTCTTAGTTAAGCTTACTCTGCAATGAACCATTCTTAAGCATGTCAATAATAGCTTTATTAAATTAAAATAAAGTTATGCTTTAGCATGGTATATGTATATTTATCACCTTTGTTTCTGCTAATTTTTTCTTTTGACTGGGCCCATTTAAATTCAATAAAGAAGCACCATATGATTAACCAAGTATATAAATCAAACTTAAAACAAAATTATGGAGAAAAAAAAAAACACAATAATTAATCAGTGTTCAAAAGAGGCATTGACTGCAAGATCTGTTCAAGAAAGAAAACATAAATAATTGTGCTTCTCTTGCTAAACAACAATGTCAAAAGCACAGTGATCGTCTTTTTAGATGAACAATTTTTTTTAATTGAAATTGGTAATTTAATTCGTTCATACCACATATAAAGTAGAATATATATGATTCACAATGTAAAAAATAAATAAAGAAATTATGAATCGCATGCATGCAAACTAAATCACATATTATATTAAGTGGTTGAGTGAAAGGAGTCTTATTAATATTTTACATCTTCTTAAACGTGATATTTATTATTAGAATATGATTCACAGTGTAAAAAATAAATAAAGAAGGAAAATAAAAGTATAAACACTTATGAATCGCATGGATATTATATCAGGTAGTTGAGTGAAAGGAGCATTATTAATATTTTTCATCTTCTTAAACGTGATATTGAATCACGTAATTCTTATAAGTAAATAATAATAAACAAAATTTTATTGGAAAATTCTTTTATTATAAATCCGAGACGTTATTTGTTTCCCTACTAAGTTGTTTAATTGACTAACTAAATTTTATTCTTTACAAGTTTTATTTGTTATTTTTATTTGAATATCAAATTTTAACGTATTATTATCATTGGAGATGTTTTAATTTTTGAATATGTTTAATTTTTATAAATCTTACAATTTGAATCAACTTTCAAATTTCTGTATGATAACAATATGTTTTGATTTTAACATTGTGTTACTACAATTCTTTCTTCAAAAGACTTGTTTCTTTCAAATTTATTTGAATTCAATATAATGAAATATTTAATAGTTTATTTAAATGACTTCACTTGTACTTTTTTTAAAATTTTTAAATATTTGCATAACACACCACAATTATAACTTACTATTTATCACCCTACACGTAGGGCATGATAACAAGTGATTCCTTTTTCCTTTCTTTTTTTAGCTTAATAACAAGTCATTCTCTGCAAACAGAATGATAACTTTATAATCACTAACACTAATCCAAAAGAATTACATTTAACTGAAATGTGAAGCAATGCAGCTCTGATGAGAATATGAAAGAAAAATTGATCTAGCTGTGTCACACACACTGCTTCAAAACCAGAATAATTTACCCAAAAGAAATATGATGCATGCATGGGACCACAAAACCAAATCACTGAAACTTCCCTATGTGTATGAATTATGGAATGTATGTAATGAGCTTAAGCCTTCCAAACCAATCATTGCTCCATACAGTAGGGAATGTATAGCCCTAATAAGTTAAATTTGTCATATATTTCTCATCACATTACAACATTTTTTGTCTTCTACACCATCTCTTTCACATCAAACTCTACAACACCCTTATCCCTAATTAGGTATTAAGTTGTAGTACTTCCTTCATCAAACAGTTCCTCTCTTCTGAGATGATTATATCAGATTGGTACAATCTGTATTATGTGTTGTAACATCACACTGATTAATTCAAAAAATATACATATATATTGCTGAATACACCCTGTTAAGTTCCTAGAAGAAAGATGTGCTGTTACTTCAATATATAAAAGTTTAAAAACCTCTATAGAAGAATGGTGTGACTTAAGAATCATTATACACAGAAAAGTAAACATGCATAATATCAACATGTTTTGAAAAACTGAAGTAATAAACTATTACCTTATAAGAATTCACATGACAGCACTTTGAACTTTCATAAACCCATTTGTGTGTATAGTTTCTCATACTAAGTCAAACCAATTATGCTACATATGTGTTTGAATTTAGTATAATGAAATGCAGAGAGTATGAGTAAATAGTTTGAAAAAACCAGACTCTTGAAAAGGTTTAGAGTATACAACTTTATCTTTCCATTTTTTTGTTCTTTCTTGCCCTGATGTTTGGAAGAAGAGAAGGGTAGAATATGGAAACTAGAATTGAGTGGGATGTGGTTGAAGATGAGAAGACAGTGCCAAAGTTTTAATGTGCATATGGTAAGAAGAAAAGATTACATTTACACCCTCCCCAAATAGGGTGCATAGGAAAAGGACCTTAAGAATAGGGTATAGGGGTATTATAGGTATCAGAAAAAGTGGTATGGTGTCCAGTCTGTTTCCTTGACTATCCAGCCTACTGAATGAGATAACAAAGTCTCATTAAATATAGAGATTCAAATGAAATTTAGTAATTTACGCAATTCAAGGAAATGGGAATTTGCAAAAACAAATGACTTTAGGCTTATTCGGTCTGTTTTTTTGACCTTTTCAACTTTTTGATTTTTATTTTCTTACAACTATGCAGTATTCAAGACCACACTGATTTCCAGTGTAATGTAAAACTAGTAGCAGTGATATTTAAAATTGAAGTTTGACTTATAACATGAAAGAAGAAAAGAAGAAGAAGAAGAAGAAACAGATATCAGAAAAGCCATAAATTTATGAATTTTTACATCATGGTTAATGGTAAGTTTTACAATGACCATGTTACTATAGTGTTTCTAAAAAAAAGGGTATTTTATTTCACCCTACTGTTTGTTTTTCGCTTTCCACACTTGTGTATTTAATGTGAAATAGTACCATTGAAGCATCTGTTTATCTGTCACCGTCTGAAGAAACCTTAGGAATAATAAAAACAATAAAAAAAAGGGAGTGGAAATAGAAATTAGAAAGGGAAAGGTATACGCAGAGAGGGAATGTGAGAGAGAGAGGATGTGGGGGAGGGAAGAAATTTGAAGAAACAGCAAAGAAAGTTTCCAATTTGATGCTTATTTTTTACCATATGGCAATGTGAGTCCATGTCACTTGCCTATCACCTACCACTGATAATTCCATGCCTTGTTATTAACCCAACCACACCATTTCCTTCTTCCCACCAATTCATGTGCCTCTTGTGTTCTTCAATTCCCTCCGCAACTGCACAACACAGAAGGGTCGGTGCCTTGTCTTTACCTTCTCCTTTCTGTTTGTGTGAGGAGGGGGGAATGCTGCTGCTCTGACAAGCTCCATTTTTGGGATTGGAAACACAGACCCATTGCCACAGTTGAGGAATCCCACAAACCAAAATCATATTTTTCACAATGGGGTTTGACTGGGCATGTGCCACCGTGTTCACATCCAAGAGCAGATTTTGACTGCATAAGAGATCTAGTGTTTAAGTGGATTCGGGGTCAGAAAAAGAGGCTCCAGAAAAATCTCTGAAGGATTTTTGTTGTGAACACTGTCTTCTCTTTAAATCTCTGCCGAGTTGCCCGAAGGTAACAACAAAGGGATGTTCTCAAATGGGTTGTTTCTGTGGTCATTGCTATTTTGCTGGGTTCGATAATTTGAAGTTTTGTTGTTGGCCTCATTTTTCATGTGTATAAATTGAACGAGGCTTTGGTCTTTCTTTCTAATTTGGTTATCAAGTTCTGCTTTAAACCGATTTTATAAACTTGAGATTTGTAATGTCCAAAAGACTTTGAGTCAACTTGTTGCAGATTTCTTTCAGAGCTATGGTTGATCCTCGATTTGGTTTTCTGGGATATGAAAGCTGAGTTTGTCGTGTACAATTTAGTTTTCTTTCCATTTGCACTTTTATTGGGGAACTGAGTTTCTTTCAACAAAAGAATACCCTTTTCTATTTATTTTTACTCATGGAAGAATATCAAAAAATTTAGTTTCCTTCTGGAATTTGGTATGACTGGATTTGAGATTCTCTTTCTCAAAATAGTTGTATGTATGGTGCGAGGAATCCAACGCAAGAATTTGGTGTTGGCCCAGTAATTTGGCAATAATGTGCTTTATTTTGCAACATGATTTGCTGTGTACATTGAAGTGATTTCTTATACATAACATTGACTTCTGCAGATACATATTGGCAGCTACGAATGGCATCTGATCTAAGTTCGGGGCTGTCCAAGGAAACGTCTGTATTTGGGTTGAAAGCATGGGAACTAATGGGGATACTGGTTGGGTTGTTCATTATAATCATTCTTGTGGTGGTATCAATATGTCTTACTTCACGAAAGAAATCCAGAAGAGTCAATGGCATGCTTCCCCTTAGCCACATGCTATCTGTTTCAGATGAAATCAAGGAAATTAGAGTTGATCAAGTTTCATCCAATAATCATCCTCAGAATGGAGCTTTTATGAGTCTGTATGACAGGTTTAGTGACAGGGACTCTGAAAAGGTTTTGATCCAACCAAAGAATGGGGAAAATAGCAGTCAATCGGGCTCATTTGTTCATCTTAAGAAAGATGATGGTGGCTCTCAATCAGGTGAAGAAAGTGGTGCCAAATCTGTTTCTACCTACAGGTCTTCTTCACATCCTATAACTGCACCGTCTCCCTTGTCCGGTCTACCTGAATTTTCTCACCTTGGATGGGGCCACTGGTTCACATTAAGGGACCTAGAACTTGCAACAAACAGGTTTTCCAAAGACAATGTTATTGGTGAAGGTGGATATGGTGTTGTTTATCAAGGCCAGTTAATCAATGGGAGCCCTGTGGCTGTTAAGAAGCTACTCAATAATCTGTAAGTTTTGACATTAAATTGTTTAAGTAGGTCACAGCTGTTGCATTTAATTTCAGCTTCAATCTAGTAGTTTTTGATCTCTTGTTTTAATTTTTATTAGCATGTCTTCTTCGGGTTAGTTTATCTAATACTGTTGGTGCCATCATGCAGAGGACAAGCTGAAAAGGAATTTAGAGTGGAAGTGGAGGCTATTGGCCATGTGCGACACAAGAATTTGGTTAGACTTTTGGGGTATTGCATTGAAGGGACTCACAGGTAGTATATTGTTTTGTCATTTTATTTCTGTTATATATTCAGATGCCACTTGTGTTTTATTCTATTTATTTTTGGAATCGGCGAAGATGAATTGTCATTTGTCAGCAATTGTGCATGCATGTGTGTTTAACTGTTTGTGTCTGCTGTGATAATTGATTGGTCATTTGATTGAAACTGTTTACACAACAATTTTTGCAGTATCTTGTAAATCAATTAACTGCTACAAATGATGTTGAGGATTTTTGTAACATAATTTATTAGTAAACAGTGCCCATTGTTTTATTTGATAGTTTCATTGTTGGGTACTGTTTGTATGATTTGGATTATTGACCCCTAGTGAATTCTCTGTTTATTTCAGGTTGTTGGTTTATGAGTATGTTAACAATGGTAATTTAGAGCAATGGCTTCATGGAGCCATGAGGCAGTATGGTTTTCTTACTTGGGATGCTCGGATTAAAATTCTTCTTGGAACTGCTAAAGCGTATGCATGTTTAGCACTGTCTTAATTTTCCCCCATTTTTTTATTTCCTTCTTAGGTTTTGGTGAGTATCCTTTTGTTGATTTATGATTCTATTGCAGGTTATCTTACTTGCACGAGGCAATTGAGCCAAAAGTTGTACATCGAGATATTAAATCAAGCAATATTCTAATTGATGATGATTTCAATGCTAAAATATCTGACTTTGGGCTGGCAAAGTTACTTGGTGCTGGAAAAAGTCATATCACAACTCGAGTAATGGGTACTTTTGGGTAAGTTCTCTTCTAATGCCAAAATATTAGGAAATTCTTTACGATTCAGAAACACTTTTTCTTGGTATTTTTCATTCTACAAGCCACTGACTATTGCTCTTTTAACCTTTTTTTTAGTGTATTTTATAGTGCAAAGTAACCAATTGTACAGTTAACCTCTTTGGTTAAATTTTCTCAGCAATTTAACCATGAATATCAGTGAGCACCAGATTAAATGGATATCAAGCATTACATTTTTACCTTGATATTTATGAAAAGATTGCAATGTTCTATAAAAGTGACCCCGAATTAGCTTTTTTTACTTTTAGTTGGCTTACTGCATTCTTCTTTTTCATGCTTCAATTGCATTTTTTCAGATATGTGGCTCCAGAATATGCCAATTCTGGCTTACTAAATGAGAAGAGTGATGTTTATAGTTTTGGAGTGTTGCTCCTCGAAGCGATCACCGGAAGGGACCCAGTGGATTATAGCCGACCGGCAGCTGAGGTGTGTCACTGTAACCTGTAAAGAATTTAAGAAATCAAGACACTAATGTGCATGTGTTTATGTATTCTTATTAGTGGATTGTCTAATTGTTAAGAGTTTAAGAACCTTTTTTGACCGGTACATATCTTTGCTTAAATTTAAATTTAAAGTATGAAGAAGGATGTACATTAGAAATTTTCATGGAGTAGTTGGTAACTTCATTTTTGACATAGCACTGCCTTATCATACTAAGGACTTATCAAACATCTCAACAGTGTTTCTGATCTTTGGATGGTTATTGTAGGTAAATTTGGTTGACTGGCTCAAGATGATGGTTGGAAATAGGCGTGCAGAAGAGGTGGTAGACCCTAACATTGAGACCAGGCCTTCAACAAGTGCCCTTAAACGTGCCCTTTTGACTGCTCTGAGATGTGTTGATCCAGATTCTGAGAAAAGACCAAGGATGAGTCAGGTTGTCCGCATGCTTGAATCAGAGGAGTATCCCATACCCCGAGAGGTTTGATATCAGATCACAAGAACTTTTGCATCACAGTTGTTTTTTTCTTTTACAAGAACATTTCATCCTGTGTCTTTGCAACATCATTAAACTCTTTCTGTTAAGTAAACATGGTATGTTTCTCTGATCAAGTGGGTGACATTTCAGGATCGAAGACGCCGGAAGAGTCAACCGGAGAATATGGAGGTAGAGACTCAGAAGGAGATTTCTGACACAGAGAAGAGTGACACTCCAGATTCAAAGTCCAATGGCAGAAGGAACCAAAAGAAGTAGAGTCATGAATTTTATAAGCTAAGGTGCCTATTGCATTATAAGGTACAGTGTTGAAGGGCAATTTTTTGCATTCTTTTGAGCTTCCGAGTTTGGATAAGTGCCATGTTTGACACCAGAAAAATGGAAAAGGAATGAGTTACTTTGGAATGGTTTTTATACCTATTGTTGTTATTATAGCATAGATGTAGAAGTTAGAATGTAGATTATTGTGTATTAATATGAGATTAAAAAGATCCCTTATACATTACACTAGTGTGTACAGCTCATTGCTATTCATACATTTCCCTTTGTCTTTTTATTTGTTTCACCACTCATTAGGATCATAAGGAATTCATGTTTCCTTGTGTAGAAGATTATCAGAAAATTTTACCAAAGCGTGAAAGACAAAAGATGTGGTTATTGTCTATAATTACAGTGAGGAAGTTTCTTCATTACTATGGTACCATGGTTATGGTAGCCTCTCTCCATTAATTGTTGTGCAATCCGATGAACTAGAATAATGTTTATTTTTCATTTTATGAATCAATACTATGAAACAAGTCTACTGAAATTACCGTTTAGATGTATTATTAACAAATTCAATGAATCAGGTTTGAAGGTTATAATGTCTCTATTAGTTAAGCTAACTAAGAGTATTAACGCATCATATTTAAAGATTATAAATTTATAATTAATTTTTATTTGTTAACAAAGTGTAATTAATTCAATTAATTCAATTGTGGACAAAGACAAATATTATTCTCTCCTAACCTTGTTCTGGTTGCTTCTTTTTTTTTTTCGCATGCTGTTGGTTGGAGTTTTGTTTTCAAAGAACAAATCCTTGCCAAGAAGAGTATTGCTAAAATTAAACCTAATGGAATTTTACGCATTATATGTTGATAGATAAAGTAAAACTTATTAAAATTAATAATGAATCTTTTCTTTTGAAGCAACTATGACACTTACACCTTCAGAACATGATATGATGTTCGAGTACTCTAACCCAAACCATTTCACAAAAAGTTTAAAAGCATGGGTGAATAAGGAAAAATTGTTTTATTATCAAATTTCAATATCAAATTTGTAATTTAAACCACACAGTTTTTTGGGTAACTAGTCAGCTATTATTGTGGTTGATTAAGAACATACTTATAGAAATTATACTTGAAGAAATAAATGTGATAAAACACATTTATAAGACACTATAAGAAATCTAAGAATCTTCTTTTAATCTTTAAATGAATCATTAATCAACCTAAAACACAGTCTTTTCATTCATAGACAGCAATCAAGTTACAAAATAAAACACATCATATTCGATTTCAAAAACTTTTAAAATATTATATTTATGAATCTTCTCCACTTGTTGAATTTGTTCATTTCTTTTCAATATGGAAATTTACATTCACATATACTCTAACCATCTATCAAGTGATTCTTTCACCCAAATTGTACACTTGAATTTAAAATTTATCCAAATAGTTAATATGTCAAATATTTACACAGGTAACGTATTTTTTGTTCATATCAGAATTTCCTTTTCGGAAATTTGTTATAGTTTACAGTTTTTTTTTTTAAATCTCTTTCTCTTTTTTTAAATGAATAAAAAATTAAAAATTCAATTCAGAATTAGATTATCAGATCATCTAATTCTGACTTGTTTTTCAATCAGGTTCTTCATATCATAGTTTAAAAGATTCTCCCAAACTCAAATTCTGACCCAAAAAAATATATATACTATCTGTGTAAATATTTATTGCAGTATGCTATCTAGATGACTTTTGGGTAAAAAAATCAATTTATGTTTATATAGCTAGAATGTACATTATAAACAAGTTAGAATTTGATAATGGTGATATTTTCTTTTAGAGGCCAGCTGAATGCCCACTACAAACATCATACCTAGCCAAAATGACATTCATTCACACAAATTGAAATGCAAATTTTGATTTACACAAACACCTAATCTTGGAAAGGTATGAGTCATTAAGAAGATTGTTTTCCATTCCTGTACATTTGAAGACGTAGCAGATACATACCTTGTCATTCATGGAAAATAATCTTCTTTCAAACACCATCTTAGACTCCACTACTATGTATGTCAGCCATAAAAGGCCCTACAACAACTCACTCAAGTGTCTCCATATTCTGCATTCAACACTGCTATTTAGTAACTTGATGTTCATTTTGTAACTAAACCAGTTCATGCAATTGCATGCCCCATGAAACTAAACCAGTTTATGCACATTAAAAGCAGATAGCATCTATAGCAGAAGTATGAGTATAAAGATCATCTAATAACAAACGAACAAAAGTATAATTAATGATTTTTATGATAATTATCTTTATATTGATAGCAACAAATAGAAATTAAACTAGTAAAATTTCCTTGAATACTGTCGTGGCTCATTATTTATTAAGATCTCACTCAGAAACTTGTAACATGTATCATAATCACTCTTCAATCACCTTATTCTGCAACAGAAGGTGTTTTTCCTTTTCCTCTGGGGTCATGAATGCGATGATGGGGAAGGACTTTCCTATTCCCACAGGGGTCTTAAAGAGTATCTTCTTCGCCTTAGGATCTTCAATGCACATCTCAGATATTGGCACCCATAGCAGCATCTGTTTGCTCTTAATGCCTGTCATTTTCTTCATCCTAAACTTCTCCACATAGCCAGTGACCTCTACTGCATAACTCACCCTGGTGTTGGTTCCCTCAAAAAAATGCTCATAAGGGGCTTTTTGCTTCATCCACACGAACCCAGTTTCTCTAACTCTGCCACACTCCACCAAATCCTGCAAGGGAAGAACACCCTTTGGAAAACCCAACTCTTCTAAGAGCTCTATGGAGTGGCGATAACACTCTTCAGAACCATACACTATCTCTGCCCCTTCACGCTCCTTCACCACACCAGCCATCTCAGCAATCAATTACAAGTCTTCAAGCTAAAACAATGGAATGGTAATTGATGAAGCCACAACTTACCCTTATATAATAACAAGTGATGCAGAAAGTTGGCCTCTTTTGAATGCAGTGGTTTACCCGTTTGCTTCTACCATTCTTCATTTGGTGGCCTTTTGTTGTTTACCTACATTAGCTTGGTTAGATTAGGGTTCAATTATAACTAATGCTGAATTGTGATAACCATTTATTTCATGATAACCTTCTGCAGACATAAAAAAAGGATCAAACTTTAAGTGTTGGTGTGAAACTAATGAAATAAGTAGTTGGATTTTGTTAGAGATAGGTGAAACTATGAATCAGTTTTCATGCCTGAGTTGTGGTGGTGGGGTTAGGTATGGACTTTTTCAGTGTGAACAAAGTTAGAGTCTTGTAAGATGCATTTTCAAGAATAAAATGTCGAGTCTGACAGCAATGCAGGTAACCTGTTTTTCAACTAGGAGCATACGTTTCATTGTCAGAGTTTCAGTTTCAATAACTGAACAGAACATGGATACATGATTATTATATTGTAGCTTGTTCAATTGAAACATAGGAGATTTAATAGATAAAAATGTCACAAGACATTCACGTTTTTTCTATTTATTATTTTTTACATTCCTAATTTCTTTTCGATAAGACTCACAAGTTTTATCATTTTTTTTTAATCCAAGTGGGTTCGATTTTAGTTTAAAGAAAGACAGACGTTTACTCTAAAAGAAGATAAACTTAGTTCAAACATTAACCAAATGTTTTCAATGATGCAATTATAGAGGTAATCCAAAAGATTGATTCCTTAATTAGACCCCCTGTAAGAAAAGGGTTCAAGAAATTTGAACATCCATTCTTTCCATATTAATTTAAAATTAAGTAAAACTGAATGTCTTAATCTTTTATAATTTTCTTATTTCATAGTTAAGATAATTATGCCTAAAAATCATAAATAATGTTAGATGGAATGAAGGAATGGGAACCATTTGATAAAAACTTAGTTTTACTGAATTAAAGAAAAGAGCTACTTTGAGTTATAAAAAAGAAATTCATAACTTTTTTTGTTCTACGGTTTGTTTTTAACATTAAGTACACAAATAATTTAAATTTGAGAATGTTTTTGCTCAATGGTATAAATGAAACCTTAAAACAAAAACAATGAATACTATTGGTAGGAAGGAAGGTGATCTAACAGTAAATCTCCGGCATATTAAATTGCATTGATGCTGTCAAACACCTTATTTAATATAAAACTTAATGACATCGAAAAAGAAAAAATAAAGATGCTTCTAGATTCACCATGAGTTAAGAAGAAAATCAAATTAAAAAATTGTAATTCAACGAGACATCATGTTTTGTCCATGAAAAGTAAGATATATTCACTTTTACATGGCTTGTAGAAAAGGAAACCCGAACAACAAACAAAAATAAAAAAGCCATAAACTTAACTATCTATGATAGGATCTTGCCACCTACATCACTATTTATATAGCATCGTTCAGTTGAGCCACAAATATAATAACACAAGTTGTACACTTTAATACTGTATGCCTTAAAACCAGTAATCACTGACACCTATCACAAGGACAACTTGTCAACGCAATCTGCAATCTGCAATCTGCAATCTGAAAGAAGGAATGAATGATTCTGGAATTTACATGTTTGGTGATCCCTTTGCGTGAGTAGAACGAGTATTCAGTAATGGCTGCAAAGCTTTCACTATAATGCTCATGTTTGGCCGAAACTCAGCTTCATACTGTACACACAGTGCAGCAACAGCAGCCATCTTTTGCAAAATATCAAAGCAACATCTTTAGATGAAATGAAAAACCATTCACATATTTCTATATGGACAAAAAGTTCAGAGTGGCATGTATTTCTTTCAAGCTTGTTGAGAATAGAATAAAAGATTTGCAGCAAAAATGTGCAAAAGAAAGTGTTTTGGAATATATCAGTGTTTAACTAGAAGACAGTATTCCTTTTCGGAGAATATAATGTAATTACCTTTGCAACTGACTTTGAAGGGTACTCTCCCTTCAGTCTAACATCAACACACTGCTTCACCTTATCTTCACTGAGCTTTGGTGTTGCCTGATAAAACACAACGAACAAGAATCAGAAATGTGCAAAATCCAAATTAGAAATTGGAAGAAAACACTACAGTAACATTAACAGAACACAAAAGTTACCCAGGTGACAAGGCTTTGCTGTCCTCGGGGCAGTGTATGATCAACTGGTTTACGCCCGGTTAAGAGTTCCAGCAGTATAACTCCAAAGCTATAAACATCACTTTTTGAAGTGAGTTGTCCCGTCATTGCATATCTGCCATAAGAACAAGCCCAATAAGTTCTAAAAACCCACAATTTTTAAAAGGTAAAGAGAGACACCATAAGCCAGATTATAATTAACTGTAAAGTGGGTTGAAGTTCATTACATCACTGTCCACAGATCAGTTTTAAGTTTTCTCAATTATGATTTTCATGTTTTTTCCAATCTACTTTTCCATCTTCTGACTAAAGCAGAAGCTATTTTATTCAACATTATGTGAAGAAGAAAGCATGCACTCAAACAAGTAGATTAGGCTCCCAGGAATGACTTACTCCGGAGCATGATAACCAAAAGTCCCAAGAACACGGGTAGAATGAAGACGTGCTGCTGCATCAGGGGCTTGATTTGACAAATCAAAATCAGCAATCTTTGCAACATCATCGTCAAAAAGAAGTATGTTACTAGACTTGATGTAACGATGGATGATGTGGATCTCTGCCTTTTCATGAAGATATTCAAGTCCCCTGGCTGCTCCAACAGCAATTTTAACTCTCTGAGCCCATGAGAGCACTTCACCAGGTTGTGAACCCTTGACACCTTTTCGTCCTATACACACCAGTTATCATTGATTGTTAACAAAAATGAAGACACAAATAGTGGGGGGAGGGGATATAAAGCAGCTTCAATGTCAAAGGCAAAAAAAAAAAGAACTTGAATAGCTTTTCATGCTGTTTCATCCAATCAGTAAAAGTTCCAAGACTAGTGAGTAAACATGAGGATAAATTACATTGCCATTAAGTTTCACTCAAAAGGATGGCATTGTTTTCAAAATTACAGTTCCTAAGCAAGATAGAAGTCTTTATAAATAGTAAAAGTTTGAAACTTTTAGTATATCTGTATAACATGCAGAAAATAAGGGATAATACAGTAAAAGTTATGGCTTACCATGTAGAATATCATGAAGGGATCCCTTAGGAGCATACTCATAGGAAAGGGCACGGAAAGGACCATCAACGCAATAGTTAACAAGCTCAACAACATTTTCATGCTTTAGCCTTGATACGATGGAGACCTACACAATTTTGGAGCCAAAAATACTGAATAAAACGTAGTTGCTGATATGTAGAATGTGATGCAATGATGTCTTACAAACTGATTTTATCATTGGAAATTTTGTGACTACAATTGATCCAAACCTGAGAAAGAAATTCTTGCTCTGGCTGATTACTGGAATCTAGCTTTTTGACTACCACTGCACGCCCAGTTTTCAATGTAGCTTGATATACTTTCCCATATGCACCCTCACCAATGAAAGATTTTGAGCCAAAATTATCTGTTAAAGACTTCAATTCGTCTACTGTAATGGAAGGGACAGCAATAGGTTGAAAATTTATTGGCCGAGGAGGAGGAACTGCATTATGTCTGCCATGATAACTGGCGTTCCCTGCATTGTACTAACAGAATTAAAGCCAAAAAAAAGTGGTACTAAAATAAAAGCAGGTTTGTTAAAGTGCAAACAGAAGTACAAATATAGCATTAATACAATCACTTAAACTACACTGAATAGAAGATAAATGTAAAGTTAGGACAAGCTACTTTTGGAATATCCAAATTTAGAAGGTGTAACTTGGGAATGGCACAAAAATAAATATAACACTTGAAATGTCAATGAGAAGCAAGTTCAAACTGCTCTTGTATGAAAGTTTGAACAGACAGTATACTCAAAGCATGAACCCTTGCATTTCAAATCATGGCAACGAATCGATGACTTGTATGAAATTCAATGAGACATAGAATTGTAAACAGAAATTTTAAAGAAGGAAAAAAAAACTGGAAATAGCGTATTACCAGTAGGAGTGTTTTGCATGAAAGGTCCTCTGTCAGCAATTGCAACACTATCATCTCCCGTGCAGAAGCCAAAGCAACCCATGATCCTCTATTCTGGAGGAAAGTTTCAAATGGAACACTTAAGTTACTGCAAGAAGTATCAATAAGACTACGCACATATTATCAATACCAACTCCCCCCTAAGGATAAACAACAATAGACGTAAACAAATGAAAAGAACCACCTACGCAAATGTAGTTAGGTAGTTCAAGGTGCTAGAGTACATGATGTCTTAAGTTAAACTTTTTTTTGTCAAATATCATTTCCCTTTTGGACAGAAACTTAATGACATTCATTGTTCTAACTAGGAACACGGACATAAAGTGCGCCATTAAAATACTTCAGACAAAACAAGGAAATAGAATTTAGACATGAACCAATAAGCCATTTGAAAGTAAATCTGTAAGAACATGATAAAATAAAATTAAATAGAAGAAAAATACTCAGTCTCTTCCAAAACCACAAAGGGGATGACAAGAAAACTTGCCCCTCTCAACTTTAAAAGGTTATTTCTTTTCACATTGACATTTAAAAGATGCACACCATAAAGGAAACACGTTCCTGTTTAATCTGTTGATGCATGACAGAACAACAAATTACATGTAATTAGTCAAAGTGCAAACAGGAGTACCGACAAACAAATCAAAAGTCCGAAAAACTCACTAGCCATCCCCACCCACAAATCAAAACCAACCGCACATTATATCATTCCCGATAAATAAATGTGGTGAAAACAAATTTCAATTTCACAAAACGGAAAGAAGGAAGAAGAAAACATTTCACCAAAAGTTACTGTTACAGTTGCATCCTATTACCCTCGAACTTGCGGAAGCAAAAATTATAAAATTTCTTATTTCTACTGTTTATATTTATATCTCTATACTACCATCACATTACCTGTAAGTGTAAACCCCAAAAAGATAACTGGCCAGACAGAAAAACAAACATGCAGAACTACCTTAAACGTGTTCCCCCACCCCCCAAAAAAGCAATTAAGAAAAATAATAATACTACCAACAACAACAACCACAACAACTACTTTAAAGAAAATTAACCCCACAAAGCGATAACCATGCGAAAAATCAAACCGATTAAAGAGAATTCTGGGTTTAATACACATGCAGTCACCTCCTTCTTACAGAGGGACTCTGCCATCTCATCGTTCAAGAAGAGACAGAGTTGAACCCCAGAAAAAAAATAAGAATTAAAAAAGAAAACTTCCCAGTATCGATGTTCGTGCATGAACATGATAAGAAAAGGGTAACCGGCAAAACGTGTAGAAAAAAAAAAAGAAGAAGAAGAAAGAAACAGTGCATGAAGTAGTCAAAGAGAAGGAAAACCCAGAAACAGGAATCGGCGCCATGAAAGAGAAGAATCCACCTTTCGGAATCCAAAGCGAAGACGGTGTGTGTGGTTGCAGCGTTTGTAGTGTTTGGAGCGGAAAATGGATGAAGAAGAAGAAGAGGTTTGAAGGGAACGCAGAAGAAAAAGAAATGTTCTGTTTGTGCGTAGAAGCGCAACCTTGACTTCACCGAGAGACGTCTTATGAACATCACCAAACGTTATTTATTTACATTTATTGTTACTACTGCAGCGTTTGCCAAGTCAACACTCAAAATCCCATTTCCAAAACCGCGGATACTTACCTTTATTTTTATGCCCACTTTTCCATTCTTTTCCTTACTCTCGATCTCCGTTAAAATTAGTCAAGTCAATAAAATAAAGGACGTTTGTTTATGTTTGTTTCATTAAATAATTACTGATTGTGTTTATTTTTATGGTAAGTGTTCCAGATATTCATAAACAGTAAAGAATCATCATAAAAATAATTAAAACTATAAACTATTTGAATATCCTTTCATATAGAATAAATTACTTAAAAATAAATTACGTACTGGAACTACTTTTTTTTTTCTTTTGAAAACTAACTTTATGCTGTGTCTAGTTCTAATACACAAGTTCTGATCAAAACAAAATTTAAAACGTACAATACTTCAAAAATAATTGTTAAGAGATAAAATTTCATTTAAAAAATATAAAAATAAAATACATTTTTTTTTATTTCTTCGCACTGCCAAAAATAAAAATAAACTTTACGTTTTTTTCAATTGAAAAAAAAAAGTTGTTGGCATTTAGACTCTTTCATAGCCCTTCAGAAATCAGCACACCGTACCGAAGAAAGCAAAGCTTTTATGATTCTGCCACGTGGCGTACATGCAGAACCTGCTACTGTTACTGAGTACAGGAAAGCATGCAGTGAATCTGCCACAGTTATTTTAATAATATAATCATAAAAATTTAAGTAAAACGATTATAAATCAGCGTAATAAATTAAAAAAATAATAAAATTATTGTAATATCTAGATTTAAATGTTTGTTAAATTTGGATGAAGTTGATGATTATTCCAAAAGCAGTTAAGGTTTGTAATGGTTTACAGCAAAAATGGATAAAAAAAGGTGGCAGCATCATGAGAAGTTTTCGAAACCTTGGCTGGAATTGCACTTGCGATGTTGGATTTGGCTGGCTTCTAAATTTATGTCGTTGGCATCTTATTTTAAGATTCCTTCTACTTTTTCTCATTCTCAATTCTTCCAAAATTAATATTAAGCTTATTAATTACAACATTTGCACACATCACTTCTTATAAAGTAAAAGGTCAATTTCAAACTCAGAACAATGGCAGCAGTGTCGTTTTGAATTGGTCGTTTTTGAAATCGTTTCTTCTGGGAAAGTTCCCATCCACCCTTTCACAAAATATTCATCTCTGATGGCTTTTAATTATCAAACTATTCACTCAGATCAGAAATCATTTCATTAAAAATTTGTAAAAAAGTCAAATTGAAAGGGAATATCTTTGATACCAGTCAATTTTTAAGAGATTAATCTCATCTTCTACGGAAATACTCTTTATTGTTAATGGAAAAAGAATATTATAAATGGTAACTAATTTCTTGGTCTAGTTTGTCTTTGTTGAGAATAGTTCAAATGTAAGGCAAAGTCTCATATTAGATAGAATAACAAAGTTAAACATTGTATAAGAATAAATGCTCATAACATCATTGTCTTAAAATTTTGGTATAAAACTGGTGTCAAATATCTTATATTGTAAAATTAATGTCATATATATAGAACCAGAATCTCTCAATAACTATAACTCATATATGAAAAATATATAACCAACACCCATAACATCATTGCCTTAAAGTTTTTGTATAAAACTGGTGGTGTCAAATATTTTATATGTGTAAGACTAATGTCATATAACTTATATGGAACTACAATCTCTCAGTGACTATAAACCATGTATGAAAAGAAAAAAAAAAAATATATATATATATATATATATATATATATATATATAACCCAATAGTCTCTAACTAATTATATATTGTATTTTCCTTTCGATTGGAGAAGACCAAAGTCCAACAATAAATAGATGCATAAAATAGTAATTATAAATTTATTACAAATAAATATACAATTGGAGTTGGAAAATTTTCATATACAATTGGAAAGGCTTATTGGGTGATTTTATTTCCATTGTTCTTTTTATTTATTTTTTACTTTGTTTTATATATTATTCATACTATTTAGAAAAAAACCAATAACCTTACTGTACATATCAGTTTATTATGTGATCCCAACAGAGAAAATCTATATTATTAGTGTATAAACTATTATATTATATATATATATATAGAGAGAGAGATTGAGTATGTTTAAAACATTAATCTCAAAAGAAAAAAGAAAATGGGGATGAAGATAGAAAAAATGGGTCCAAAAAGAATTTTATGATGCACTTGTACCATGTCTTTTAAGATTTTGAAGTTAGGAGGGGTCTTAGAGGCCGAGGTTCAGAGAAATTGGGCCTTCACACGTCTAAGAAACAAGTGAATAATATGTTTTTCTTAGCAGTTTCTTAGTGCATTTTTATAAATTTATTTTGTATATTCATAAAATTCTCCTGCATCCTCGTACAAAAAAAAAATCGTTTTTTCTTTTCCAATTTTGTAATCTAAAAATAATTTGACTTTGTGCAATTAGAAAATTATTTCTTATTTAAGAATTACACAATTTACAAGATTTTTTTTTCTTAAAAATGAGATTGCATGATTTGGAAGTCAAAAATACTTTCAAAAGTTGAACATAAGTTATTTTTTACTTCTGAATTACTCGGTACCAAAGATATTTCTTTTATTAAGAGTATTTAATTTTACATTCCAAGTCAAAGATTATCTTTAGACCGTCTAACTTGGAAGTTAAAAAGTAACTTTCAAAAGTTAAAAAGGGTCAATAGAAAAATAGTTTCCAAATTATACGATTCGAAGTCAGATTTTCGGATTATACAATTCAAAAATTATTTTAATTTTTGATAGTAAAATTTAAAATAATTTTTAAATTGCATAATTTAAAAGTCTTTTTTATTTTCGAAAATAAATTTCAGATTATATAATCTGAAAAGAATAAAAAAAAATCATATAAGATGGAGCGAAAAATTTAAGGAAGTTATGTATGGATTTTATTTGTTTAAATATAAAAATATAGAAGTTATGTTTCCACTCTTCATATTCTTCAAAATTCATGTTTGATTTGTTGGCAAAGTCAGTTTTGGAGGTTGAGATTGAAAGAGAAACAATTTTGAGGTACGTTGTAAGATTTTTAGAAATGGTAGTGGAGCAATCATGCAAAGGATAGGGTTTCATTGTTATTACTTTATACAATTCCAAAAGAAGAACAAGAAAAGAACAAATTAAAAAAAGGGTTTAGGGTGATTGGCCAAAAGGAATATATTATCTGTCCATGCATGAACCATTGTTTTTTAGATTTACCTTTTTTTTTTTTTTTCTCTTGTACATATGCAAATTGAAATGGAACATGTACTCATTCTCATGCCACCAAATACCCAATCAATATGGAAAATTATGCTAAATTTTTATCTTGGTTTTAGAGATTTTAAAAAATATTCTTAACATTTTTTTTAAAATGTTGAAAAAAATATCTCTTTAGATATATTGATAACGTGTATTTTAAATATCTTCAAGAAAACAAATTACTATGTTGACTCTTTAGAGTTTCTCTAAATATTGTGTAATTTGTATAAGTTTTAAAAAGTAATCTAAAGAGTGAAAATTTTAGTTACTATATGTTTCCTACATAAAAATGTATTTTTTTTATGTTATATATTTTTTATTTTAATTTCAAATACATGAGAAAAAGGGAAAAAAAAAAGAAGCATCTAAAGTGTCATCACATGAATCCTCTGAACGATATTAAAAAAGAAAAAATTTGAAATTATTTTGAGTAATTTTATTTTCTTTACATTTAAAATATAAACTTGAAGTTGAAAGGTTAACTAAACAAAGTTATTAAAAATCTTTTTGCCTCCCTCTACCATCTTCTCTTGTACCATCTAAATATGGAAAATTTCAAAACTCTCATTCACTTTTTTTTTCTTCTAATTTTCTTTCCCTATTTCTTATTAACCTAATAAAGAAGAATAGGAAGTGTAGGACAAATCTTAGGTCCACATCGGAAAAAGCCAATATCCTCCACACCAAGCACATGAGTTGCAACTCAAATGGCATCAGGGACCACATTATAGTACAACCAATTTATAAATTTAATTGTACTTTTCATATCTCAAAAATATTATGATTGTTTTTTTCTTTTTTATATTTTAATAAAATGAATTAAATCCTTCAAGTATTATAATTTCATCATTTTTTTTATTTTTTAATATTTTATTAAATTTTTAATAAATTTGTTATCATCGTAAATGATAACAATGTGATAGATACTTCTTTATGCACATATACTCATGTTCGTCTATTATGTTTTTTCGTTCCTTAAATAATTTACCATTAACATAAGTATCAGAGTTGTTAACATGGTTTGAAATCGCGAGCTAATCCGGCTCACCACAAGTTCAGGTTGAGTTAGGTTTAAATTTTTTTACAAATTTTAATATGGGTTGAAATTTTACAAATTTTTAGCCAATACATAAATAATTTGTATTTTTTTATTTTGATTTGTATTTGGATTGTATTAAAGTTTATTTAGATTTTAATTAGAATTATAATTTAGTTTTGACTGAAACAAATAAAAAAATTGTATTTTTTTTAATTAAGTGAACCCGTGAGCCAATCCGTTTAACCCACCAACTCGTGGTGGGTCGGGCCATGTTCAATTTTTGTTGGCTCGTTAAAAAAATTGAACCAAGTTGAATTGGCTCACTAAATTATCAATTTGTGATGGGTTGAGTCGGGTCAAACCAAATTATCCGTTTTGACAGCTCTATAAGTATGAATGTTAAACAATACATAAATTATTAGATTATTAAGGCACTTTATAATGTAGTTATTTGCAAAATAAAACAATTTGCTTAATAAAATTTAGTATTGAAATATGTGGCATGAAATGGCATATGTAAAATGTTTTTTTTCTAAAAAAAGAAAATTACAAAAGAGACATTAATGAAAAGTATTTTAAGTAGTAATATGTAAACTAGTTGTGGAGTCTATAAAATTAAATTGAACCTTTTCACTTAATAATCTTATAATTCTAGTAAATTTTTGGCATTGTTTATATTATAAGACCCACAAAATTAAGATAGATAAATTATCTATTGTAGACGTTTTAAAGTTTCATCATCTAATAACATGTTAATAAAATCTATTAAATATTTATTAAAAACTACCAGGAAAATTAAAATTAAAAAGTACAATATTTATTGACCTGATTTATGTAAATAAAACTCGAACAATAAAAAAAAAAAAAAAAGTTAAACCTGATTTATTTGCAATCCTGCCCAACCTACTTTGTTTTGTATGCTGTTTTAGACAATCCGGTTTGCAAATTGCAATGCAACACTTATGGACTTCGGTAATAGATGTTAAAGGTTAAAGTTTATTAGAAATGTTGGTTATTTTATTGAATTCAAATAGAGTGAAAAAGAAATAAAGAAAAATGAAGAAAATATGTAGAGCTTATTTTCTGTATTCATTTAGGCTTATTTATACGTTGAGGTAATAAATCTAGAATAATAGGTTAATTATTGTTTGATGGGTAGAGATGAGAATAGGACGGTAATGAATTTTGTTATTTTATATTTATTCTCGAAATAAAACAAAATGTACATCTATCTTCATTCAGATTTTTATATAAAAAAATATAATAAATAAAAATATTGAAAAATATATATAAATAATAAAATGTAAGGTATAAAAATCTATTTTATTTATAAAATTAGTAATATATTATTTGAATATAAACGTATAAAAAAATGTTTGATCAAGGTTGTTGTAAATATTTGGTTATGTGCTCATGCTCACTCAAAAAAAAAAAGTTTTGATTTTATTGTTTTCACTAATACATGCATATTCAATACATATAGTCGTTGTCTGGTCTAACACTTTATGATATGGTTATTCACCATTATTATCGAGATACTGGATAATAATTATATTCTCCTAATTTTATAGAAGGAGCTCGAATAGGAAAGTACCAGCAACTTAATCATTTTTTCACACTTTTACTTACATTCTTTCTAAATTTTTAGTTTAAGCATCTGAAAGTCTTTTGTATGTGTTTTATCAAACCTAGAATCCAAACTCGATAAAAACTGTTGTGAAAAGAGATAAAATACCTTAAAAATATGGTAATTTAGATTATGACAGACTGAAAACATAAATAAATATTAGAACGGATACGAGAATTGAGAATATATATATATATATATATATATATATATATATATATATATATATATATATATAAAGCTAAAATAGATGTTTGATTAAATTATAAGAACTCAGGAAGTAACTAAATGTTATTGATGTTTTTAAAGTTATAAATAATTGTAATTTATAATTAAATTAGTCTATTAACATTTTCGTTTATATTAATTTTAAATTAAAGATTATTGTTAATTCAGTTTATTGATCAATTTTATAAATATTATTAACGGATACATTTTAAAATATCATATATCCTGCTACACTTTATATATATATAT
>Ga0214544_1000164_pt1 | contig 101581 bp, 66 predicted proteins | sample CNSS3metaG_FD_160074 | JGI IMG/M metagenome (GOLD analysis project Ga0214544, IMG submission 160074) | Root nodule microbial communities from cowpea collected in UCLA plant growth center, Los Angeles, California, USA - CNSS3 | ecosystem: Host-associated > Plants > Roots > Nodule | place: USA...
TTATAATATATATATATATATATATATATATATTAGTTTTTTAATAAAATAAATTTACGCATATTAAAGTATTAAAAAAATTTCTTAAGATTTTGACCATAAAGTTTGGAGTATATGTGTGTTGAATTCTCGTATTTTTGCGATTTAATTTCTCTTGTATTAAGCAATTGTAAGTAGAATAATTAATTTGGATTATAGAGTATAATTGTTGATCATCTATCTAATTATTGTCACATTATATTTATTGTATGAGAAATAGTTTGCTTATGTGGTAAGCATATTATGCTTCCTGATTATTTTAATTCTAAATGCGAACTTTTGGTACTTGGGTTTGGTCTTTAATTTTTTATTCAGGATCTAGATCGATCTCTTCCTAGTCCTCCCTATATAATGTTCCTATCTCTAGTCAAGGTACTGTTTGTTGTCTTTGATGCCAAAAGTTGCAAAGTCTTTAATGAAGTGGCATTATGAGGAATTTTAAATTTATCTTCTCACTTCTCCGAGCTTAAGCTCGTTCTTTTACTCATGTGTTGTATCGTTGTGCAACTCTTTGCTTTGCTACCTCTTCTCGTATTTGAGACTCTTTTTGTATTTCATGTCTGAAGTTTAGATCAATTTGGCGATCTTCCTTGTTGTGTTCCTTGTCAAAGTGTTGTCTTGTCAAGTACTAGTAGAGAGTAACTCACTTTTTCTCTGAAAATGATTTTGGTGAAACTATGGGCTTTTAATGAAGGAAGGTGTAAGTTGATACTAGTACCTAAATTGTTAGTTATATGGTGCATAGAAATTTCTAAATGGAAATATTGTTGAAGGTTTACTAAGTAGACTCCTAGAAAAGATAGGTGAGTCACAATGGACAAACTTAACAACATTGTCTTTCCTAGCCAGATTTTCCTTAGACCCTTTTTAAAAATTTCCTAAGAGCATATTCTTATGTGAGTGATGATTTGAGAGAGGGGAAGATGATTCGTTTGGGTTGATTAGAAGGTGATGTGTATATTGTTCTTTTTCATGGATTTGGGGTGATAGTGGAGTGAATTTGAGAGTAATTTTTGTGAAAGTTTATGAAAGATTTGATTAATGTGACTAAAAAAATTAAATTTAATAAATAAAAATGTAAAATTACCTAATTGTCCTTGGTGTTAAAAAAGTAATATAAAATGATATTTAGATAAGTTGTAATCAATTTTTTATATATTTTTTATCATAAATAAAATTGTTAATAATATTTATTAATTGAAAAAATTAATATTATAATAAATTTGATTTGAAAAATTTAATATTTGGAACAGGTTCCATGAAAAGGTAACAGGTTATAAAAATGCATGAAAAGGGAATAGGATACAAGTCAAACGGAGCAGGTTCCATGAGTGCTACACCAAAATAGAATAGGTTCCAATTAAAATGGAATTGGTTCCACTCACTCACAAATATGGTTACAAAACAGATCTAGTTCCAAGTTGTGTTGTCTCAAACCATGCATGGCCTCCACCAACAACAATGGTGGAAAGGAGGGCGGACCTTGAGCAATTAGAGAGTGCAACTTCTTCCATTAGTTTATTCTAATAAAATAACAAGGATATTTTATTAAAAGGAGCACCATCACTCTCAAATATCACCTACAAAGCGGGATGTTGTTACAAGACCAATATCGCAAATCAGCGCCTTCCACCACTCTCCATTCAATAAAAAAGAACACAATAAATCCCTTGAATCATTGCTCGCAATTACCTTTGAACATTAATTCATTTCAAAAGAACAAGACCTAATAGAAATCCTCAAAAAAATTTCACATTCTCAGTCATGACATTGATACTTTTTGCTAGAGAATATCACTCGTACTTCATCTGAGTTTCTTCTTGTACGGTTGATAATTTATCGATCTATTAGCCTTCTCAAGCATCAAGTATTTTGTTCTCGTCATGTTTAAGTCCAATTTGTAAATTATCATCATTGTGAGATTGACCAAAGTTTTATCTTTTCCTTAAGGATTCTCTGAACTCAACGGGGATCAAGGCATCTACTCCATATATGAATTGGAAAGATGCTTTTTTTGTTGTCTATGATTGGGGTATGCAATGGTATCCCCATAATATATTTGAAAATAAATTATACAAAAAATTTGTGCAATAATTATTCAAATAAGAGTAAATTATACCTTAACATATGTATTTTTCCTAAATTCCGCTTATACCCCGTTTTTTATTTGACTCCACCAAAAATTTTACATATGGTTAGAAAACATGAAAGAATTTATCTTAATAGTTGATGTGATGTTGAAATATTTTTTTTCCTAAAAAGCTAAAGAAAAAAAACAACCCTTAGGAAAGGGCCTTAGAATAGAAAAAGTAAACTTCACAAAAAAAGATAATACTTTAAATACAATGGGTCAACCTAATAACAAAAATAATGATGAGGCTGGAGAGGAGGAATAATGAAAGTGAACCTAAGAGAGGTTCACCAAAATAAATCCTCTAGAGATAATGGAATTGCTTGGCCAACACAATTTTGAAGAACATTCTAGATACTATCTTAAACCATAATCAGCAAAATGGTTAACATGTACTCAATGAATTTTGTTTTTAGGGGCTAACAAGTCCCTTGCAAATGAAGAAAGGCTAAAAGTCTTTGCCATTTTTCTTCTAATTAAGAGGGAAAAACCCTAAACAAATGCTTGGTATAAGGACAATAAGTCCTAAAGACTTTAATCCCAAGACGAGAGAGTCTTGAGGAAATTAAAACCCAAAAGAAATATGAGTCCAATTTTCTATTAAAAAAAGTGTTGCACTACAAACATTCAAAATTTCAAGACATGGATATAATTTTTGATTAAAACCAAAAGAAGAAACGAGATTGAGGGATTGCATTATGATAGGTATGATTCCGAGCTATCATGAAGAAGTCTTATAGCTCAAGAGTAAGGGATTGTGTAATAATAGGTATGATTTAAACTTGTCTTGAAGGAGTCTTATCATTCAACACTGGTTAGAAAAAAGATACAAATATTAAAAAATAAATTGGAGTGCATTTTTCTTATATAAACATAGAACGACTTTATCATAGTCAAACTGGAATAAATACATAATTGCAAACAAATTTGAAAAAAATTTGGTAAGGAGTTTAGTAGATACTAGTACAAGAAATTAGGACCAAATAATCATTAAATTAAGAAAATGATCAATAAAAGTAACAAATTAGGAATGCAAACCATAATAGGGAAAAAACAATTACAAGCCTAAAATATACTTAACTAGAAAAATAGTTGATACTTCTTTTTTATATTTGATGTACTGTTATAAATAAATAAGGTATATTTTGATAATGAATCATGCCTATTCCCCCATGACTAAGTCCGATCAAGATCCAATGCTCACGTTTTAGTCTTTTAACATGGAGTCTTCATTAAAGCAATTAAGTCATCCCGTAACCAAATTGTTGATTACCTCTAGGCCATGTATTGCTAGGAATCCAAGTGTGAGTCTAAGTTCCACATTGGCTAAAAAATGAGAAAGTAGAGCACTATATAAGAATATAAACCCATAAACCCATTGCTTTAAGGTTTTGGGTTGAGAATGTTGGCAATGCCTTGTGTGGTTGGGCTCAGGTCTCATTGATGTTGTATCTCCCTAGTGAAACCCCTTCTATAGACCTAACAAGTGGTATCAGAGCCGATGGTTAAAATTGGCTCAGACGAGTGTAGTATGATCCTTGTATCGAAAGTCTTCCTTGTAAGGGTTCCAAGTAAGCACGCCGTGTTAAAAAAAATGACGGTACAAAAAAGATAGAAAAAGAGTACTCGTGGTTGGGAATGCTTCCACTGGAGGGGGGGAATGTACCAATGTGGTGGAAGGAACCCACACTTGAGAGGGAGATTGTTAGGAATCCAAGTGTGAGTCTAAGTCCCACATTAGCTAGAAATGAGAAAGTAGAGCACTATATAAGAATAAAGACTCATAAACCCATTACCTTAAGGTTTTGTGGTTGAGCTCAGGTCTCATTGGTGTTGTACTCCCTAGTGAAACCCCCTCTATAGACATAACATGTATATTGTTAGTATGATCTTCTTAAAGGGAATATAACTTATCTAACAAGTTAGTTATAGGTTATGTTAATTATTATCAAATGGATCTAATAAAACTATCAAGAGTCCTTAACGAATTAGCTTTTTCAAGTTATTTCATTGATGTTGTATTACTCTTTCATAGTATATCATTGTAGTCTTAAGACTAGTTACAACATTTTAGCCTCACTTAGCTTAAGACTTGTAGACTTTGCATTGTTGTAGTAGTTAGGGTATTGTATTATTCATTATTTGATAAGTCTTTTAGCTTCTCGAATGAAGCCTAATCATTAAAGTGAGACTAATTACAACATTTTAGCCTTACTTACCTTAGGACTCGTAGACTTTGTGTTGTTGTAGTAGTTAGGGTATTATATTATTCATTATTTGATAAGTCTTTTAGCTCCTAAATGAAGCATATTCACTAAAGTGAGACTAATTACAACATTTTAGCCTCACTTAGCTTAAGACTCATAGACTTTGTATTGTTGTGGTAGTTAGGACTTTGTATTATTCATTATTTGATAAGTCTTTTAGCCTCTCGAATGAAGCTTGTTCATTAAAGGGAGACTAATTACAACATTTTTGTAAAACCCAAAAAAATTAATTAATTAATAAATAAATAATTAATAAATGCGGGTAGTGGGAGCCTTTATGGCAATTAATGTTAGCTTGTACAATGTGGAAAAGTACTAGCTCAAGTGGTTAAGAGTACTTGGTCATGTTAAAAGAACTTGCGTTCAAGTCTTGTGTATGCCAATTTTGTGTTCTTTTAATTGTTTATTAAATTATCACGAAACATGAATTGGGTGAATGGTTGTGCATTTATTTAACATTGGCATGGTTGTGTGTTTGAACCTGTAAGGGGGGTTGTACCTATTTATTTTCCTTTCTTTTGTACAAAGTGATGCATGGCTCTCGTTTACTCTTTACTGTTTTTTTATACGTATCACAAGTTTTTGAATGAGGGTGTCTTGTTTCTTGTTTTTTTTTCTTCGAACCATTTGTGATATGTATGCACTATTGTTTTCCATTTTTCCTTGCTGGCCTTGCGTGAGATATTCTTAGGAGAATATCTACGTGAACACCTTCTAGGAATAAGGGTAGTCTCGTTTGCGATGGTTGGGTTGTAGGAAATCTGTATTTGTGAGGTTAGTGTGACCACAGTGCAAGGATAGGTTCTTCTATTTGAGATAACACGGGTTGAGGGAGTGCATGGTTTGCAAGTCTTATGCAGTTTTAGGTAATCTGGAACTGGGTTTTGCCTGGCGGCTCTGGTGCAGCGTCAAGCGATAATGTAGAGGCAAGACTTTTGTATGTGTTGGATGTGTGTGGTCTACAAGGCTTTGGTGATACCTTAAAGGTTAGCTTGTTGGAGTGTTCCTTGAGTTGTGGCTCGGAACGTATCCCTTGAGTTGTGGCTCAGGATAGGGGTTAAACACATGACATTCCTTGCGTTGTGGCTCAAAATGGCATCTCTTGAGTTGTGGCTCGGGATGACAGATGAACAAGAGGAACCCTTGAGTTGTAGCTTGGGTTGGCGAGTGTTGTCGGTGTGAGTGTGTGAGTTGTAGCTTGTATGGATGGGTCCGGATAGATTGCCCTCCTCTATATCTAGCTGACGAGTTTGGTAGTCTTGGGACATTACGAACTATGTTCGTATTGGGAACTCCACCTAACGTTACAGAGTGTGGTTCGTAGAAGGTTTCCCACACATGTTCTACAAGTTGTGGCTTATAGGTGTGGCAGCAAAACATCTTGAGGTATCCATCTAAAGATGTAGAGCATGGATGACATGGTGGTGGCCATGTTGTGTGGAATCAAAGGATAGGAGTTCCTTTGATGTGTGTGATTATATTTAAACTGTAATGTTATATATGCTTTATACTGTTATCTCACCCTATTTGCTTGTATTTGGTGATGATTGTGTAATGCGTTACACAGCAACAGATGATGTTGCAGGTGGTGCTGGTGAGGCATAGAGCTGGAGTGAGACTAGCTTGGGGAGATTTCTTTTTACAGAGTTTTATTACTTGATGGATTTTAAAGACTTTGTAAATACTTATATTGTTAGACTTGAATATTGTATTTTGATATTTATGTTTTTGTGGATTTTGAATTATTCACTAGTGTAAAATACACTTTTTATACCGGTTAAAAAGGCTTTTATACCGGTTCTAGCATCAGTATAGATGTAGGTGGTATAGAAGGTTTGATCTTTCTATATCGGTTACATGACAGGTATAAAAAAATTATTTTTTATACCATTTTTAAAACCGGTATAGAAAGTCTTCTTGGAAAAGAAAAGTTATGTAAGAAGAAAGGACTTACTATACCCAATTATGGTTCCAACCGGTATAAAAAATTACACATTTTACACCAAGTATGACCTCAACCGGTATAAAAAGTGATTTTTTATTTTTTTAAGAAAAATCGTTTATGCTTCCTACCACATACCAAACTTGTATATAATTATCCAAAACATCCAGAAAACAAATCTCATTTAATCTAATATTTACATGAAATAGAATCTAATGTTTATATAAAATACAATACTACTCCAAACCGAATTACTCTATAAGTCATAAAACACCTAACATCATCTTATATAAACACTTAAAAGAAACGAAGCCCATTGCTCACGAACTTCCTTCAAGACTCCTTGATCCATTGGAGATGCGTCATTGAAAATCTACACTATGAATAGTTGAGTCAACAATCTTTTAATGATAAATACTTAATATGTGATTTAGAAATTGTACATATTACCATATCCCATGAGTCAACAATATTTACGGATATGATTCTATGCATGTGCCTCATGGTATAATATAGTTTTTTTTTTCTAGTTGAGATGCTCATTTCTAAGTGTGTATCCAAACAGACTAAAAAATATGTTAGTGAAACACTTGTTAGTAAAATTTTATCGATGAAAATCATGTTTTGTCGGTAATTATCGACAAAGCATTCGTCGATAAATCTATTGATAATTACCGACGGAAAAATCCATCGATAAATTCGTCAATAATTTTATTTTTTTGTAGTACCATACCCGTACCCATTTTCTCACTATTTCAATATCAATTAATTAATTATTATAAAATAATAAAAAATTACCGTAAATAAAATATAATATTATCAAATATTCAATTTTAAAATGAAGGTTGTTTCTTTCTATCAAATATTTAGAAAGAAATTAGAATTGTATACATTTCAAAATAGAATACCAAATAGAATTTAATGAGAACCAAAATATTTATTAAATTTAATGAAACCTTGTTGATAAAATTTAAAATATTTTTCAAAAAATATAAAAGAAAAATAAATATTCAAATTAGAAAATATTTGAAATGTATGTTTACTTCAATTCTTTAAATTCTAATTAAATCTTTTGTTTATATATAATCACTGTTATATTATATCACTCGATAAAATTCACACAAAGAACAAGAATACACTAATAATAATATAATTATAACATAGATCCAGTGACGGACGAACCTTAGAAGGTCCGTAGGGGAGCCATGGCCCTCCCAAGATTTTTTAAATTTTTTCAAAAATATTTTTTTTTTAATTTTAAAATTGATTTTTATTTTTTTATAAAAAAATAATATTTAGTATTAATAAATAATAAAATTAAAAAATTAAACATAATAAAGAATAATAAAATTTATTGAGATATTTTGTTTTGTTCTCTCTCATCTTAAGTTTCTCACGTATTGTGTTCATTTATTATTCTTATATCTCTTCTTTTATTTTTTGTTTTAATAAAGAAATAAAAAGTTAGACATAAATTGATTTTCTCTCTCTCAGTTCTTATTCGTTCTCTGTTAAGATAAAAGGTAATTCTCTCATTTCTCTAGGAAAATATTAGTTTGATATTTACTTCTTTTTTTCATCTTATGATTTTTTTGTATATTTATTTTTTTATGAATATAAAAAGAAAATTTATGTACTATATGTTTTTTTATGCCCATTTCTTAAATGTGATTTGATTATCATATTTTTGTTAGTAATTACGTCTCTCACTTTTTTATTAGATTTTGATAAATTATTTTTTAGTCTTTTTTTAAATAGTTATATTGATGAAAAATAAAATAATAGATTCATTTTTTTAAATGATAAAAGAGAAGATACCCTTAAAGATGAAAACAATACAAATTTACTTCTTCATCTATTTTCAAGTATGATACTAAGAATTCAATTGTTGAATTAGAAACCATTTCTTAATATTCAAAGAATTATAAGTGTGAAATTTCATATTAATTCTTTTAAATTATAGGCGGAATGTTTCATATTAATTCTTTAGAAGTTATCATAAGTAAACATCCTCAAATATGGGAATATCCAGAGAAAGAGATGAAATTATAATTTAAAATGAGTTTTATATCAAATACAATTTTAAAACTATAATTTTGTTCAAAGAAAAACATACAGGGATTTTAATACTAAATTATATATACTTTTGTTATATTAGTAATAATAATTAAATATATAAAATTTGAGTATATTATTTTGACCCCTTCAAACTTTTTGATCAGGATCCGTCACTATATAGATATTTCATCTTTTGAACTTCAATATATGTTGGATGATGATAAAATGATTAACGGAAATTACATTAAATTATTATATTATAGTAAATAAAATATATTTATACAATTATAGTAACAAAATTACACATATAATAATAAATTAGAAAATAAAAAAAACTATATCAAAATATCAAAATAATATTATATATGATAAAAATGAACAACAAATAAAAATATTAAAAACATAATATCAAAATATCAAGTTGAGAGACCAATGAATGAAATTGCAGGAAAGAAAATAAATGTATAATAAAGGTGTGATAAAATTAAAATATCTTAAAGATCGAAGAAAAGTAACGAAAATTATTTTAGCGAAACAAAAGAATTCTGCAAATAAAACAAAAGTTAATAATAATAGAATAAAGAAGGTGGATTTTTTTTTATATTACCTAGTAAATGAAAAGTTTATGCTATTAAACACTTAAATTGAAAGCATTAAACATTTTCATGTTAACGGAAAATATACAATAAATAAAAATATCAAAACAATAGTAGAAATATCAAATGTGAGAAATATCAAATGTGAGACGTATATATATAAATAAAAGGATACTTAATACACTGTGAGTATTTTAATAATTTAAACTAGAGTTGTTAAAATGGTCCATCCGGCCTAGTCCTACCCAGCCCATTACGAGTTAGTCACTTAGTGAGTCAACCCAATTCGACTCACTTGTTAGCGAGCCAAAAAAATTTGAACCTGGCCCGATTCATCCCAAGTTGACGAGTTAAACAGGTGGGGTCACTGGCTCACTTAATTGAAAAAATATTTTTTTTCTTTAGTCCCGAAAAAAGACTATATTATAATTGTGATTAAAATCTACATAAACTTCAATAAATCTATATATAATCCAAAATAATATTCAACCCCAAATACAAACCAAAATCACAAAAATATATTATGTTACCAACCCTATATGTTGACTAAAATAATAGCTCATCCCAACCCAAATACAAAAAAATTGTATAACCCTTTATCTGCCAGTGGGTTGGTGAGCCAACCTTGGCAGTGACATCTTGATTAATAATTTTGGAGAGCCAAAATAATATACTCAAAATTCTAAATTTATATATTTAATTATTACCATTGACACAATAAAAATGAAAATAAAAATGAATATATAATTTAGTATAAATGTACCTACAAAAGAAATCACACATATACAAAATATTGTCCTTCGTTCTTTCAGATTTTTGAACTCATCAATAATTGAATCAGAACTAAAATTTTTAACTATTTCTTTTTCAATGTAAATATAAACACGTTCCAAAGAATTAATATAACTTATTTTTTTTAGTAATTATATTTTTCAATTTTTATTAGATTAAGATAACTTATTTTTTAGTGTTAAAGTTCTTTTTTAAATAGATATATTGATGAAAAAGATAAAAGAATAAATTCATTTTTAAGAGTGATAAAAGAGAAACTACCAATGAAGATGAAAAGAAGACAAAATAGTTGTTCATCGCATAACAATCAAATGAAAGCTTGTGAAAACTTTTGAATCAATCTATGTACGTTAATAAAATGAAGATGAATATTTTGCAGATAATATGGTTATTTATATTGAAAAAAAATAGCTAAAAAAATTTAGTTATAATTCAATTATTGAAGAGTTTAAGAATATGAAAAAACAATGCACAATTCTTTATATATGTGTAATTTATTTTATATTTATAGCAATATTAAATTATATTTTTTTAATTAGTGAGAGTAATTAAATATATAAATTTTGTGTATATTGCATTGACTCTTCCAAAAATTTTGATTAATCTATTGGCGGGGATGAATGTAAGGTCCATTTATTTTCTGCCTTTTATTTTAAGAGTTGCCCCAATCGTTTGGGCCGAAGGGCTGGCCCAAAAAGACGATTCAGGCCTAATCTGCCCTAGTCTCACCCATTCCTTTCACTCAACACAAAACGCAACTGTCACGCTCTCTATCTCCTCCATAGCTCTGCTAGGGTTTGATCCTACGTCCCTTTCAAGCTAGCCAAACCTCGTTCTCCTATCACGTAAGTTGTTCTTGAACCGTGCTCTTCGCGTTCTAAGTTGGTTCTCATGGTTCTGTTGGGCTTACTGTAGCAACCTTGCTATTTCTTGTGTCTTTATTCATAGCTCTTGGGTCCATTTTCAAAGTTATTGGGTTCATTGAGTCAAGTGTCAAAGTCGTTTGCTAAACCCTTTCTAGGTAAGGGAAGCTTGAGCTTATAGTTATCTGTAATTTTTGTATGCTTCTAGGTCTGAATCATATGCGTGATGTATGCTCATGGTTGATTATGTGATATTGGTGAAAGCGTGATTCCTTTTGGTGTTGTGTTTTGTGTTTTCACGAGTGAACAATGGTGGGCATTGTTTTTCTCGCCCAAGCGAGCGTGTCTCGCCCAGGCGAGACTAATAGAGGCTCGCCCAAGCTTTTACGTGCAAATTGTCGCTCAGGCGACTGGATTTCATTTTGAGCGAGGTGTGATCTCGCCTAGGCGAGAATGGACTCGCTTGAGCGAGAATCCGCAGGGACCACTGTTCAAAGGCTCGAGTTCTCGCCTAGGTGAGGAGGAGCTCGCCTAAGCGAGAGGATCTCTCGCTTGAGCGAGGTCTTCTAGCTTGAGTGAGACTGGGGCAGGTTTTGTGCTATGATGTGAATGGCCACTGATATGATTGTTTTTTTTGTATGAATTGGGAAGCATGAGACGTATGAATTGTTGTTTATGCACGATGTTGGTATTATGGGAACTTTCTGATTGGTTGGTGAAACACGTACAAAGTGTGAGTAGGACGTAATCCCATGGCTCTTGTAGGGAGAGCTTATGGTGGTGCCCCACTTAATGGACGTAATTCCATGGGCCCTCCTAGGGGGAGTCCATGGTGGTGCCTCATCTATTGGACTTAATTCCACAAACCTCGAGGTGAGAGTTCATGGTGGTGCCTACACAACAGGACGTAATTCCACGAGGATAACATGGTGGTGCCTCACGGCCAGGATGTAATTCCACGAAGGCCACGTGGTGGTGCCTCTTGCAAGGGTGTAATTCCGCGAAGGCCTCGTGGTGACGCCTCATTGCTAGGACATAATTCCACTATTTTGTGGTGGTGCCTCATTATACGTATCCGGATGTCTAGTATTGGAGTTTTAAATGGTTTGGTATCTCCTGTGTGGTTTTCCATTATTTATGCTTGACTATGTGATTAGACGTTGTGTGTTATGATGTAATAATCATGTGCTCTAGCTTACCCTTTCGCTTGTTTGTATGCTTGTGTGTGGTTTTCCTCCTTTGTGATGATCATCAATTTTATTGATGTGAGCAGATGTGAGAACCCCTGGCAGTGGCAATGATAGTAGAGATGTTGCAGCTTGATGGTTATGGACGGGTATTGGGCCCATTGTGGGGCCCATCGTAGAAGGAATTTCATTAGTTATGATGGTCTTGTCTGTACAAGGCCTAGAACTACTATTTCACCGGTGTACTTTGTTTTGGGTCGTGTGGGGCCTTTTTTTATGTAAGGGGGCATGTTTGGTGTTCTATGTACCTTCATACTCCAAATTTTATAGCCTCTGAATATTCATGTATGTGGCGTTTTATTAATCCGAGGTTATCCAGTTTTTGGGATGTTACATTTATAGTATCAGAGCGGTCGTTCCTTAGGATCTATGGTCTAGTGTGCCTGGTTAGCTACCGTTGTAGCTTGTGTGTTGCTAGCTAAGCTCTAAGCCAACCAAGTCTAACTCTTGTTTTTCTTGTGTGCTAGTGACATGGCACCTCAGCATAGGAACTCTCAGCCTTCTCAGGACGATGCACTAGATATCGTCAGGGCAATAAAAGTGATGGTGTCTGCTATGACGCAGTAGAGTAAAACGATGATGCAACAACATGAAGCATCAATGTAGCGGCAGACTGCATCGCTTGAGCAGCAACAACTGGTAATGCAATAGATGGAGGCTGCTAGGGTGGTTGTTGAGGACGCTCACAGACAACACATGGAGGCCCTCCGTCAGTTGGAGGAAAATAGGACTACTGCCCCTGTCCACGGTCCTAAACCAGGACCTCGCCATCAGGAATGGAGTCTGGAGGACTTTTTGAAGCACTATCCAGTCAAGTTCAATGTGGCTGAAGGACATTGAGAGGATATTCGATGCCAAGATGTGCCCCGAGGAGAGTAGACTAGCATTCGCGGTATACATGGTCACGGGTGAGGCTGAGCACTGGTGGATCAGCATGAAGTCCATCATGGAGGAGATGAAGGAACCAGTTACTTGGGACGTCTTCAGGAGGAAGTTCATCTTCGAGTACTTCCCTGGCAGCATCAAATATGCTAAAGAGGTGGAATTTTTGCAGTTGACCCAGGGAGCCAAGTTTGTGGCTGAGTATGCAGAAAAGTTCAAGCACTTCAGTTGTTTCTACACCATGCCACTGGATGAAGAGTTGCGATGCAAGAAATTTGAGAACGACCTCAGTGGAGACCTTCGTTTGATAGTGGTCCCGCTATCCATCAAGGACTTTGTAGCCTTGGTGGAAAAGGCAAGGGTCATGGAGAAGATGAAGGTGGAGGTGGAAACTCAGCACCCATCGTAGTAGAGAGTGGGAGGGACATCTGGGTCCAGGCATAGGCACGAGGAGAGGAGGAAACCCTATACTAGGCCCCATTTCCAGTCTCAGGGGTCTAGGGAGTCTTCTTCCCAACAAAGCAGGATTTAGTGCTAACAGCGTGGGGGACCACACAAGAGGAATGTTTTCCCCTAGCTTGCAGGCTTCAAGATGTGCAACAATTGTGGCAAAGAAGGCCACTTAGGCCGGGATTGCCCTACTCTCGCGAGGACAGCGACGCGTACCCCAGTTTTGGCCCCAACCCAAAACCACCAGAGGAGGGGAGGTAATAGGCCTCAGGCATCGGGCAGAGTATACGCCATGACCGGAGCAAAGGCAACGGGTTCAGGTAACCTCGTTATAGGCCATTGTATGATAGCCGAGGAGGCTTATTGTGTGCTATATGACTCTGGAGCGACACACTCATTTGTGTTGGATGCATGTGTGAAAAAGTTGAGTCTACCGATGTGTGAGCTGTAGTGTGAACTTGTGGTGTCTACTCCAGCATCGGGTTTGGTCAGGACGTCGTCCTTGTGCGCTAGGTGTCCAGTGGAGGTAGAGGGACAAAGGTACAAAGTGAATCTGATATGCCTACCTCTACAAGAGTTGGAGGTGATCTTGGGGATGTATTTGCTCTCTGCCAATCGCATCCTTATAGATTGTCGAGAGAAAAGGTTGTTGTTTCTCAACTCAGAGGAGCCTGAGTTGTTATCATCCCAAGGAGTCGTGAGGGAGATTCAAAGGGGCACACAATGCTTCATAATTTTCACTCATATGGAGGTGGGGAAAGAGGAGGGGACATCGGTCATACCAATGGTACACGAGTTCGAGAATGTATTCCCAGAGGAGGTACCAGGGCTGCCTCCAAATAGAGAGGTAGAGTTCTCTATTAATCTGGTACCAGGAACATGTCCGGTGTCGATGGCCCTATATCGCATAACTCCGGTAGAGTTGGTGGAACTCAAGAAGCAGATAGAGGAGCTGATAGAGAAGCAGTTCATCCGACCCAGCACTTCGCCTTGGGGAGCACCAGTGCTGTTGGTGAAGAAGAAGGATGGGAGTTCACGCCTGTGTGTGGACTACAGGCAACTGAACAAAATGACGATCAAGAACAAGTATCTGCTTCCAAGGATTGACGACTTGATGGATCAGTTGCATGGGTCATCAGTATTCTCGAAGATAGATCTACGATCGGGTTACCATCAGATCTTAGTGAAGGTTGATGATGTGCAGAAGACGACCTTCAGGTCCAGATATGGCCACTATGAGTATGTGGTTATGCCTTTCGGTGTGACCAATGCTTCAGTGGTGTTTTTGGACTACATGAACAGGATTTTCTGGTCATTCTTAGATAAGTTCGTCGTAGTCTTTATAGACGATATACTTATCTGTTCCAGGACTCGGGAGGAGCATGCAGAACACCTGAGATTGGTGCTTAGTGTTTTGAGGGAGAAGCAGTTGTATGTCAAGTTATCCAAGTGTGAATTCTGGATGGAAGAGGTTCATTTTTTAGGGCATGTGATATCTGCGCACAGTATTGCAGTGGATCCGACAAAGGTCGAGACAGTGGTTAAGTGGGAAAGTCCCAAGTCAGCTACAGAGATCAGGAGCTTTGTGGGGTTAGCTGGCTACAATAGGAGATTCATAGAGGGATTCTCCAAGATAGTGGCGCCCCTGACACAACTCACTCGGAAAGATCAACCTTTCACCTGGACAGATAAGTGTGAGGAAAGTTTCTAAGAGCTGAAGATAAGATTGACCAGCGCTCCAATCCTATTGATCCCCAATGTTGGAAAACCCTTTGAGGTTTATTGTGATGCCTTTCATCTAGGATTGGGCTGTGTGTTGATGCAGGAGAATAAGGCAGTGACCTACGCTTCTAGGCAACTCAAGGTGCATGAGATAAACTACCACACTCATGACTTGGAATTGGCGGCTATTGTGTTTGCCTTGAAGATCTGGAGGCACTACCTCTACGGTGCCCAGTTTCGTTTGTTTAGCGATCACAAAAGCCTTAAGTATTTGTTTGATCAGAAGGAGCTGAACATGAGGCAGAGAAAGTGGATGGAATTTCTGAAAGACTACGATTTTGAACTCTTGTATCATCCGGGGAAGACAAATTTGGAGCAGACGCCTTGAGTAGGAAGATAGTACACGTCGTTCATCTTATGATAAAGGAGGTGGAACTACTAGAGTAGTTCAAGGATATGAAACTGCATGTAGAGTTGGGATCAGAGTTCATTAGATGTAGTACCCCGACTATATCTAATGACTTTCTAGATTTAGTTAGAGAGAGATAGTTGGTGGATGCCAGCTTGAACATGGTGAGAGAACAGCTTGGGTCAGATGAAGGGAAGGATTTTGCTTTGGGTAGTGATGGAATACTCAGGTTCTAGGGCAGAGTGTGTGTGCTTGATAATGTCAAGGTGAAAAAGGTAATCCTGGAGGAAGGGCACAAAAGTCGTCTTAGCTTGCATCCGGGCATGATTAAGATGTATCAAGACCTCAAGGAAGCTTTTTGGTGGCAAAGGATGAAGAAGGATGTGACACAGTTCGTGTCTGCCTATCTGACCTGTCAGAAGGCAAATGTGGAGCATCAGAGACCTGGTGGGATTATGCAGCCCTTGGAGATACCGGTATGGAAATGGGATAGCATCTCGATGGACTTTGTGACCCATTTGCCACAAACTTTTAGAGGGCATGACACCATCTGGGTCATAGTGGACCGATTGACCAAGAGCGCACATTTCTTGGCGATGAACCTGAGGATGTCTATGGCAAAGTTGGCTCAATTGTACATCAAGGAGATTGTGAGGTTGCATGGGGTGCCTTCGAGCATTGTATCAGACAAGGATCCACGGTTCACATCATAGTTTTGGCAGAGCGCTCTGCGAAGCAAACTCGCGATGAGTTCAGCCTATCATCCCCAGACCGATGGCCAGTCTGATAGGACGATCCAGTCACTTGAAGACTTACTACGGACGTGCATATTGGATCACTTGGGCACTTGGGATGAAGTATTACCATTGATTGAGTTCACCTATAATAATAGTTTCCATGCGAGCATAGGTATGGCACCTTATGAGGCTCTTTATGGCCGTAAGTGTAGGACTCCTTTGTATTGGTATCAGGATGGGGAGGTAGTGTTGGTTGGACCAGAGTTGTTGAAGCAGACCATCAAGAAGGTGAGATTGGTGAGGAACAAGATGCAGGCTTCACAAAGCAGACAAAAGGCTTATGCAGACCGCAGGAGGAGGCCCTTGGAATTCGAGGCTGGAGATCATCTGTTCTTGAGGGTGACCCGAACCACTGGTGTGGGAAAGGCGCTCCGCTCAAGGAAGCTCTCTCCTAAGTTCCTTGGCCTCTATCAGATCTCAAGGAGGATTGGGCCGGTGGCTTATGAGATAGCTCTACCCCCACAGTTGGCAAATCTTCACCCAGTGTTTCACGTGTCGCAGTTAAGGAAGTATGTCTTTAATCCCTCTCATGTGCTTGAAGTAGAGGATGTGCAGATCAGGGAGGATCTCACTGTGGAAGTACCACCAGTGGAGCTGGAGAAGAGCCGAGTTGAGGAACATCGAGGGAAAACAGTCAATATTGTCAAAGTCATCTAGGATCGGAGAACGGGTGACTCTACTTGGGAGTTGGAGGAGGATATGAGAAAGTCACATCCGCATCTATTTCCCTGGTAAGTTTTTTTTTTCGAGGTCGAAAATTTTGTGTTGAGGAGAATGTAAGGCCCATTTATTTTCTGCCTTTTATTTTAATGGCTGCCCCAATCGTTTGGGCCGAAGGGCTGGCCCAAAAAGAAGATTCAGACCTAATTTGCCCTAGTCTCACCCATTCCTTTCACTCTACATAAAACGTAGCCGTCACGCTTTCTATCTCCTCCAAAGCTCTGCTAGGGTTTGATCCTACGTCCCTTTCAAGCTAGCCAAACCTCGTTCTCCTGTCACGTAAGTTGTTCTTGAACCGTGTTCTTTGCATTCTAAGTTGGTTCTCATGGTTCTATTGGGCTTACTGTAGCAACCTTGCTATTTCTTATGTCTTTATTCACAACTCTTTGGTCCGTTTTTGAAGCTGTTGGGTTCGTTGAGTCAAGTGTCAAAGTCGTTTATTATAATATAAAGGTATTAAAGTTATGGTGATTATTTTAGGCTTATTAAATTAATTCCCTCACTTCTCACTTCATAGGAGTATTATAGTATTTTATTAAAGTTTTTAAAATACTAGAAGTAAAATATGACAATTGCTCTTGAAAAGTTGAAGAGTATTATGTTCCAAAAGAGAATGTAAAAGAAAAGTGACTTTGACAGGAAAAAACTTTGTACTTGGTAATTCTATATCATTAAGAAGCCATTAAAGAAAAGTAAGAGAAGGGAAAACATTGATTAAGAGAACTTTGTAATCGACCCAGGTAAGTTTTTTAAACTCTTCTAATAATATAATTGTGAGAATCATAGTTTCTAAAAGTTCCTGTATAATAGAGTAGTTCTTGAATTGTTAGAAAATTGAAACTACATAAAAGATTTTACACGATATTCATATCTAGTTAATGCAATAATTTTTCATCAGAACGAAAACGAATTTAGACAATACTCACAAGAGCAAATTTATTTGTCATTCCTAATTAAGATTTTGTATTATTCGGTATTTGATAAGCTCATCTAAGGATCGAGTATTGGTAAGATTAGATGCATGTCTAATGCATAATTTGTAACCTATCTAATCATGCATAGGACGGTTTGATTGTATATACTATTTACCCTGTAGTTTATATGTTGATATATTCATATATAAAAATAGATTATGTAAGAATCTTAAAAATATTTCTCAGTTTGGAACAATAGCTAACAAATCCATGAACATTTTTTTTATTTTTCTAATATTCTCAAGTTTGCAAGATTTTCCAATGTTCAATGTAGCACAAACAAAAGCTAAACAAACACTAATACCGTAAATTGAGTTTTAAGTTTACTTAAATTTAAACACATTTCCAATATCCACAAATAAAATAAGCATCCACAATTATAAATATTTAATAATAAGCGTAATCTGAACTTATTTTCATGATCCATTTAATACGATTATATAAGTGTGACTCAACATTATCAATTATCAATGAGTCTTACAAAATATAAGTACTTTTCTAACTTTAATTTTATAACTTTTAAAAAAATTATAGCGACCTCCTAAAGATAAAGATACGTTGGTAAGTATCGTATAAATATTGATTATATTATGAATTAATGGCCGTCCATTGATTTGATACAATTACTCATGTGATTGATATGATTGATACTTATATGATTCATTACTTTTTCTTTATGTATTATGTATTAACTATTTGATTTATTTCTTTCTGGGGTTACCATATTGTATCTATAAATAGGACTCTTCCTATCAGTAATAAGACACATAAAGTTGCTCCCTATTATCTTAATCTCTATCCTTCCTTTCCTTCTTCTCTATGTTAATAACTTTATTTCATAACACGTTATCAACACCATGCTCCAACCAATTATGGGCTAGTGGAAGTTTTTTCTCTCTAAGGACAATATTCTGCATGTCTTAATCCAGACTCTTTCTAATCCTTTCTTCATTTATAATTTTATCAATTTTATCTTATATTGTTATTTTTATCATAAGAATGGTTTGACTTTATCAATCTTCATCTCTGTCTGATTATTATTATTATTATTATAATGATAATTATTATTATGATGACTATTATTACTATTATTTGTTATGCTAATTCTAAACATGTCAAACCTTACAAATTCTGAATTTGTGGAATTTGTGACCCTTGATATTACAAGGAAGAATTACTTATATTGGATGTGAAATGTTGAAATACATTTAGATGTAGTGGGTCTTGATGATACCATTAAAGAAAGAAATAAAGCATCTGAGCAACTAATTTGTTCCTGCGAGAACAATATTGAACTCATGTGGACACCCACATAACAGTCAAGAAACTTCTTCAAACCAATGAGTTCTCATGTACTATACATTCATAGAAGTTGATATAAGACCATCACCAGAAAAATTAGAAATGAGTCAATCTCATTTTCAGAACGAATAAAGGGTGATATTTGTGGTCCAATACACCCACTATATGGATCATTTATATATGTCATGGTTTAATTGATGCATGAACTAGATGGTCACATATTTGTTTATTATCAACTCACAATCACATATTTGCAAAGTTATTAGTACAGTTAGAGCTCATCTTAGATTATCCGATTAAGAAAATTCTTCTTGATAATGCTGGTGAATTTATATCTCATGCTTTTAATGAGTATTGTATATCAATTGGAATTGAAGTTGAGCATCTAGTAGCACATGTTCATACTTAAAATAGACTTGTGAAATCATTACTAGAACGTCTAAAATTGGTTGCAAGACCATTACTTATGAGAGCTAATCTTTTGATGGCTACTTAGAGATATGCAATTTTGCATGTTGCATTACTGATATGCATCAAGCCAACAAGTTATCACAAATACTTTATTATGCAGTTGGTGACCTAATATTCTCATGTAAGAATTTTTGAGTGTGGTGTATATGTTTCAATTTCCCCACCAAAAGGGACTATATTGGGTCCTCAAAGACTGTAACATCCCGTCAGGATATTACGAATTTATAAATAAATAAAGAAAATAGATAATAACCGCATTTAATAATACCTCATTTCTAAAATGCGGGAAATTTAAGTCTTTATTTCATACATCGATAATGAAAATTTCGAACAAGTATTCGTCAATTATAAAATAAAAGTCCAAGAACATAAATGTTTACAACTAATTCAGAATCATAAAATAAAATCCCCAAGATATCCCCTCTCCGTAGCTAAGCTTCACCAGAGCCACCTGCATCAACAACATCTGCTCCCGTGTACCGCGTACACGATCATCGCCAAACACACGCAGATAGGGTGAGCTTAACAGATGAAACATATATAATTATACAGTTTCATATACATATTCATATATCACTAGGAATACTTAAACATTCTACATATGTTCTATACTTTAATTCCTACTATTTGACCCCCAATCAGATTATTCGTGTTCTACATCGTCTAATGATTACTTCAAGGTGACTTGCTGCCATACCTATCGGCCACAACCGATAGAACACGTGCGGGAAACAATGCTATGGATCATACACCGTAACGCCAGGTAGAGTTCCCATATACGAACATAGTACGTATCGTCCCAAGACTACCTAACTCGTCAGCCAACAACTGAGGAGGGAAATCTATCTGGACCCAATCGTACTGGCCACAACCAGCACACTCACACCGGCAACACTCGCTAACCCAAGCCACAACTCAAGGGTTCTTCGTGTTCATCCGCCATCCCGAGCCACAACTCAAGAGATGCTATTCCGAGCCACAATTCAAGGAATACCACGTGCTTAACCCCTATCCCGAGCCATAACTCAAGGGATACGTTCTGAGCCACAACTCAAGGATCACCAGCAAACCCACCTTTAAAGCACCGCTAGACACCTTGTAGATCACAATTTCGCAATCAAAATACCAAGTTGCAGCAGTACAAATCGCCTGGCGGAGGACACGTGCCGCCAGGCGCTGCCAGCTCCCAAACTGCCTGGCGGGTGTCTCGTACCGCCAGGCGCACAGCGCCTCAATAAACTCTCTCGCTGTAGTCACCGCCTGGCGGTATTACCCTCACCGCCAGGTGCCTACGTAGTAGTGGCTCACTGTTGCGCATATATCGCCTGGCGCCACAGACCCGACCACCAGGCGTTGCGCTATCAGGTTCTCTCTAATTCCCTCTCTTTCGCCTGGCGGAGTCGTTCCCTCCCGCCAGACGCTATACCAGAACAGCTTGTTTCTGGTTTAACATGTTTTAGTACCTGTAATGATCTTTCATTCCCTTCCACGGACCTCTCCATCCCTTACTCCACACCCAAGCTTAAGATTAAGGTCAATATTACCTGTTATCATGATATTTAATCCACTCCTACCCACACAAAACATAAATTTTACCTCATAATATACTATTGCTCCTGTTGTGCATGTGATTAATCATCTTAATCTATTATCTTAGACTCTGACTGGCTTATGTTCGATACCCATCCAACCTTAATTGTGCTTTATACTTCATTCCGAATTAAAACCTATTTTCAAACCTCACGACCCACTCGGGATTTTCCATTCTTTATCCTTCATAACTTGTAATCCCACTCAAAAATATATCAAAGAGAAGCCTTTTTCATTGAATTACCCTTTATCATTTCACGACCAGATTATCATCGCATCTAACCCGAACCTAACACACCCCAAACTCTCCCACATGCCCATGATTTCCACGTTGTCGCCTGGCGGTATCCTCTGGCCCACCAGGCGGTACACCAGACCTGGGAAATTCTAGGTTCTGTTACAGCCTATCACATTTTCCCCCATTCTCTTGCTGCGTTTCCTGTCAAATATTCTCTTAGTTCACACTCTCACTCACTCGCATATAGACTCATGTGTAATTCCCGACTCAATCTTCACCATTTTCTCCCTTACAATTTCAACATCAATTGGTCTAATAGCAAGGTCTCCTTTCCTTCCAACCCTAACATTGTTCCATTACTTATACAAATCATTCAAGCTGGAAATCAACAATATACCAACTCAATTATTTTATAACCACCAATCCCCAAATTTCCCCCCGATTAGAATCCTCCCAAGAAGCACATAATCAAAAATCGCGTCGACAGACTCGCGTCGCCTGGCAAGCAGATCATGAAATAAGCCTAGAATTTAGCCATCCATTTGCGTCGCCTGGCGGTACAAGGTTTCACCGCCACGCGCTGCCCCCAGAAACACTCCAAAACTCATATAATAGGCATGAGCCGTCTAGTGGCTATGTATGGCCCGCTAGGCGGTTTCTGGAAAATTTCCAAAAATCAGAATTTCACAATCAAAACGAGAGTCATGCATTCACATCATTATCTCATTCATGGAATTTAATATAACAACAAAAATAAACAGAGTCCAGCTCCCTTAACTTGGAATTCCTTCGCTTAAATTGAAATGTTTGAGATACTCCAATGATCACCACGTCTCCCCCTTCTTGGTGTGCTTACTCAAACCTCACCAGAACCTCACTCAAACCTCACCAATCTCTCTTATTTTCATGCTTAACAAATCCATCTCTTATTTTCATGCTTAACAAATCCAATTCAGACATCATATCATACCAGAACATGATTACATAGATTTAAATAATAAAACAATAACACAAAAGTTAGCATACATAGGACTCGAACCCAAGTCCTTTCACACAATCGAAGTACTCTCAACCACTTGAGCTAGTACTTTTCCACGTCATACCAACCATAATTTAATGTCATAATTATTTCCCAACCCGCATTTATTAATTATTTATTTATTTAATTAATTAAATCCTACGGGTCTTACAATACTCCCACCTTTAAAAATTTTTCGTCCTCGAAAAAGAGAACTTACTAGTGAAAAGATGAGGATAGGACTGCGTCATGACATCTTCCATCTCCCATGTCATTTCCTGAGTTGCCTCATCCCATAGCACCTTCACAGTTCTGATCTCCTTCCCTCTGAGCTGCTTTACTTGAGAATCCAAGATTCTCACTGGTCCGGCCCGAACGGTCAAGTCCTCTCGTACCTGCACATCATCATCCTCCAGAACATGCGTAGGATCGGCTATGTATTTTCTCAGCTGTGACACATGGAAAACATTATGCAAGTTTCCCAAGTGCGGTGGCAAGGCTATCTCATATGCGATAGGACCAATCCTCCTCATGATCTGATATGGCCCGATGAATCGTGGAGTCAACTTGCTCGATTTAAGTGCTCTGCCAATGCCTGCTGTAGGGGTCACTCGGAGAAATACGTGATCACCAGCCTCAAACTCAAGTGGCCTCCTCCTCTTGTCTGCATAGGATTCCTACCATACAATGCCTCATACGGTGCCATTCCAATGCTGGAATGGTAACTATTATTATACGTGAACTCTACCAATGGCAGCATATCACTCCAAGTGCCCAGATGATCTAACACACAAGTCCTCAACAGATCCTCCAATGACTGGATAGTCCTCTTAGACTGTCCATCTATCTGAGGGTGATACGCTGAACTCATTCTCAGCTGAGTACCCAAGGCCTTCTGCAAAGACTGCCAAAACCTCGATGTGAACCTTGGGTCTCTATCCGATATAATACTCGCAGGCACACCATGTAGTTGGACCACCTCTCTTACGTATAACTCTGCCAGCTTATCCAGGGACATCTTCTGATTTATGGGCAAAAAGTTCGCACACTTCGTCAACCGATCTACAATCACCCAGATGGAGTCATGCCCCCTTACTGACCTCGGTAGATGTATGACGAAGTCCATAGAAATGTTGTCCCATTTCCACTGAGGAATATCCAGAGGCTCCAACATACCACCCGGCCTCTGATGCTCAATCTTCGCTTTCTGACATACCAAGCAGGAAGCGATGTAATCGGTCACATCTGTCTTCATGCCTGTCCACCAGGAAGTAACTTTCAAATCTTTATACATCTTAGTCATACCTGGGTGTATGCTAAGATGACTCTTATGCCCCTCATCAAGGAGCATCTTCCTCAAAACTCTGTTGCTGGGAACACACACTCTCTCTGAACCGTAGAATACCATCCTTGCCCATCCGAAAATCCTTCCTCTTCTCAGTGCCCAACTCACCAATGATCTGTTGCAGCTCCTGATCCTTACCTTGTTCCACTCAAACTTCATCTAGGAACTCATTCGTGATCCTCAGCATGCTGCATCGTATATGTCCAGGCCCCATATCCAGCCCCAAAATTCATGTCCCGCAACTGCTCTATCAGCTCCAACTCTCTAATCATCATAGCTGACACATGAATTCTCTTCCTACTTAGGGCATCCGCTACAACGTTAGCTTTACCAGGGTGGTACAATAGCTCAAAGTCGTAGTCCTTTAGATACTCCATCCAACGTCTCTGTCTCATATTCAATTCCTTATGATCAAACAAGTATTTTAAATTTTATGATTGCTGAATACCTGAAACTACGCCCCATACAAATAATGCCTCCATGTCTTGAGAGCAAATAAGACTGCCGCTAACTCCAAGTCGTGTGTCGGGTAATTTTTCTCATGCACCTTCAACTGTCTCGATGCATAGGCTACAAGTCGTTTATCCTGCATCAGTACACAACCTAACCCCTTATACGAGGCATCACAGTACACTTCAAATGTTTTAGTCGTGTCAGGGATTACCAGTATCGGTGCGGTAGTCAGTCTTCTCTTCATATCTTCAAAGCACGCTTCACACTCATTTGTCCATGAGAAAAGCTGGTCCTTTCTGGTAAGCTGTGTGAGGGGACTCACCATCTTGGAGAAACCCTCCACAAATCGTCGATAATACCCTGCCACACCTAGGAAACTCTGCACCTCTGTAACTGTCTGGGGCCTCTCCCACTTCACCACTGTCTCGATTTTAGCCGGATAAACTGATATTCCTTGGGCTGAGATTACATGGCCCAGGAATTGTACTTCCTCCAACCAGAATTCACATTTAGATAACTTCCCGTACAATTGATGTTCTCGAAGGATCCCCAACACCACCCTCAGATGCTCTGCATGTTCTTCTCTGTTCTCGGAGTATATCAGAATATCATCGATGAACACTACCACAAATTGATCTAGATATGGCCAGAAAATCTTATTCATACAGTCCATGAATATGGCTGGCGCATTGGTCACCCCAAATGGCATCACCACATACTCGTAGTGGCCATAACGTGACCTAAAAGCAGTCTTTTGTACGTCCTCCGGCCTGACCAGGATCTGATGGTATCCCGACCTCAAGTCTATTTTCAAGAACACCGCAGCTCCCCTCAGCTGATCCAACAAGTCATCAATCCTCGGCAGCGGGTACTTATTCTTTATCGTTAACTTGTTCAACTGCCGGTAATCAACACATAATCTGGAGCTACCATCCTTCTTTTTCACTAACTGAACAGGCGATCCCCACGGTGATGCACTTAGTCGGATGAACTTCTTCTTAAGTAGATCCTCAATATGTTTCTTTAATTCGGCTAGCTCAGCAAGCGCCATCCTATACGGTGCCATAGAAACTGGCCCAACGCCAGGGATGAGATCAATGGAGAAATCCACATCCCTGCTAGGCGGTAACTTTGGAATCTCATCCGGAAAGACATTTGCGTATTCATCCACTACCAGAATCCTGCTGATTTTCTCGGTCGTACTCATCTTCTCCGCATGAACCACAATCATGTAACATGTAACTCCAGCCTCAATCTCCTTCACCGCCTGATTAGACAAGATAAGCTCCAACCCTGCTGTATCTAGGAACACTACCCTGCACCGTCCGCAATCAATGACTACATGGTTGCTCGACAGCCAATCCATGCCCAAAATCACGTCCAGACCCTCCATCGACAGACAAATGAGATTCAGCTTGAACCTGCGGCCTGCCACCTCCATGGGGCACCCCACACATACAGAAGTGGTGGATACCTCTCCAGATGCTGGCGTCGCGACTATCAATTCGCACTCCAACTCTCGCATCGCAAGCCCGAGCCTCCCCGCGCATTCATTGGATACGAATGAATGGGTGGCCCCTGAGTCAAATAACACCACAACTTCGTGGTCACACAACAAACACAAGAACTACAATAAGTTACCTGACTGGGTTGCCTCTGTAGTCGTCAAGGCGAACACACGCCTTGAAGCTCTGGGCCGATCTCCCACAGGTTTCTTGGTTGGCGCACCTCCAGCTGGTTTTCTGTTAGGACACTAACGTGCAAAGTGTTTTGTCTGTTCACACACGTAGCACTTACCAGTGCTACTGCCTCCACTTGTACTGATGGCAGGTCTAGTACAATCTCTCCTCAAGTGCTCCCCACCACAGTTTTAGCAATGTAGCCTCCTGGAGGTAGTTGGTGGCCTGCTATATGGTTTCTTCTGTGATCTGACATCTGGAGCATTCTTTTGTTGTCTCCCTCCCCTGCTAGACCATGTCTCCAACTGCTCCACAATTTTGTCCTGCTCGACCAAAACTGGAAACTCTCTAATCCGGAGCCGCACAATGAAGCGGCGCAACTCATGCTTTAGTTTGCCCACGAACTTCCTGCACCTCCACTCCTCTATAACCGCGGGTGAGTAGAAACGTGCCAAGTACTCGAACCGCTCAATGTATGCCTGCACGGTCATCGTTCCCTGCTGAAGGGTAAGGAACTCTGCCTCTCGCTTGTGCCTCGCACTATTGGGGAAGTACTTCTCCAAGAACCTCGTCCTGAACGTAGCCCATGTTACCTGCTCCTTACGGGTCTGCATCAACTGCTGCATCCCCTGCCACCAGTACTCCACGTCTGCCACCGGGAGAAATGTGACAAACGACAGCTTCTGCTCATCTGTGCATTCCAGCACTCGACAAATCTTCTCACATTCCCGAATCCAAGCATCTGCCTCGTCAGGAGTGGCCTTGCTGGAGAACTTAGCTGGCTGATGTTTCATGAAGTCCTCCATAGATACTGGTCTAGTGGGTGCCACTATGGCTCTGGGTGGCGCAGCTATGGGCTGCATCGCGTCCACCATGCGATGAATCGCTTGGACTATGTCATCAGCTCCAACAACGTTCTTTCTCCTCCTGTAGGCCATAGCTTGTGCGCGCCATATGTTATAGTTGTTCATACACACATCTCAAATTAGGATTTCACATCCAAAATAATACAATAATACAAACAATCAGTCACGTAAGCGTAACGCGATAAGCTCACTCCCCATAGACCCCAAAAATCATTTTTCAAAACCATTGCTCTGATACCAAATGTAACATCCTGTCAGGATGTTACGAATTTATAAATAAATAAAGAAAATAGATAATAACATCACATTTAATAATTCCTCATTTCCCAAAACCCGGGAAATTTAAGTCTTTATTTCATACATCGATAATGAAAATTTCGAACAAGTATTCGTCAATTATAAAATAAAAGTCCAAGAACATAAATGTTTACAACTGATTCAGAATCATAAAGTAAAATCCCCAAGATATACCCTCTCCGCAACTAAGCTTCACCAGAGCCACCTGCATCAACAACATCTGCTCCCGTGTACCGCGTACACGATCATCACCAAACACACGCAGATAGGGTGAGCTTAACAGATAAAACATAATAATTATATAGTTTCATATACATATTCACATATCACTAGGAATAATTAAACATTCTACATCTGTTCTATACTTTAATTCCTACTATCTGACCCCCAATCAGATTATTCGTGTTCTACATCGTCTAATGATTACTTTAAGGTGACTTGCTGCCATACCTATCGGCCACAACTGATAGAACACGTGCGGGAAATAATGCTACGGATCATACACCGTAACGCCAGGTAGAGTTCCCATATACGAACATAGTCCGTATCGTCCCAAGACTACCTAACTCGTCAGCCAACAACTAAGGAGGGCAATCTATCTGGACCCATCGGTACTGGCCACAACCAGCACACTCACACCGGCAACACTCGCCAACCCAAGCCACAACTCAAGGGTTCCTCGTGTTCATCCGCCATCCCGAGCCACAACTCAAGAGATGCTATTCCGAGCCACAATTCAAGGAATACCACGTGTTTAACCCCTATCCCGAGCCATAACTCAAGGGATACGTTCCGAGCCACAACTCAAGGAACACCAGCAAACCCACCTTTATCATTTCATGACCAGATTATCATCGCATCTAACCTGAACCTAACGCACTCCAAACTCTCCCACATGCCCCTGATTTCCACGTTGTCGCCTGGCGGTATCCTCTAGCCCGCCAGGCGGTACACCAGGCTTGGGAAATTCAAGGTTCTGTTACAGCCTATCACATTTTCCCCCATTCTCTTGTTGCGTTTCCTGTCAAATATTCTCTTAGTTCACACTCTCACTCACTCGCATATAGACTCATGTGTAATTCCCCACTCAATCTTTACCACTTTCTCCCTTACAATTTCAACATCAATTGGTCTAATAGCAAGGTCTCCTTTCCTTCCAACCCTAACACTGTTCCATTACTTATACAGATCATTCAAGCCGGAAATCAACAAAATACCACCTCAATTATTTTATATTCACCAATCCCCAAATTTCCCCTCGATTAGAATCCTCCCTGGAAGCACATAATCAAAAATCGCATCGACAAACTCGCGTCGCCTGGCGAAAATTCATCACTGTCAGGCAGATCATGAAATAAGCCTAGAATTTAGCCATCCATTTGCGTCGCCTGGCGGTACAGGGTTTCACCGCCAGGCACGGCCCCCAGAAACACTCCAAAACTCATATAATAGGCATGAGCCGTCTAGTGGCTATGTATGGCCCGCCAGGCGGTTTCTGAAAAATTTCCATAAATCAGAATTTCACAATCAAAACGAGAGTCATGCATTCACATCATCATATCATTCATGGAATTTAATATAACAACAAAAATAAACAGAGTCTAGCTCCCCTAACTTGGAATTCCTTCGCTTAAATTGAAATGTTCGAGATACTCCAATGATCACCACGTCTCCCCTTTCTTGGTGTGCTCACTCAAACCTCACCAGAACCTCACTCAAACCTCACCAATCTCTCTTATTTTCGTGCTCTAATTCAGGTTGCTATTCCAGCTTGCCAAAACCTTCACTATGACCACTTTTTACCCTTTTAAACTTGGCTTTTAGTAGAGTTTAATTACCCAAAACGAAAATTTACCTAATGGTACTGTTAATTACCATTTAATTGACCTTTATCATCTGTTTTTCAGCTACCCAAGGCTACCTCTCAACTATCTAGGGTTTTTCCCCAACCTTTCATATTCAATTCAAAGCCAAAATGCCAAAAATAAAGTTTTTAGTTTAGTTCTCCAAGGTTTGAACCCATAACCATTCAATCACAAAGCAATTGCACAACCAATTCAACCAAGTCATGTTTCATGCTTAACAAATCCAATTCAGACATCATATCATACCAGAACATGATTAGATAGATTTAAATAATAAAACAATAACACAAATGTTAGCATACATAGGACTTAAACCCAAGTCCTTTCACACAATCAAAGTACTCTCAACCACTTAAGTTAGAACTTTTCCACATCATACTAACCATAATTTAATTTCATAATTATTTCCCCACTCGCATTTATTAATTAATTATTTATTTAATTAATTAAATCCTACGGGTCTTACAAAGACAATTAAGAATATATGTTGGATATGATTCTCCCTCAATAATAAAATATCTTGAACTACCAATAGTTCAACATATTTATAGTTCGACTTTTCGACTATCACTTTGATGAATAAGTTTTTCCAACATTAGGGGATAAAGAAAACAATTGGAAAAGAATATTGGTTGCAATGAATTATCATTATCTTATCTTGTTCCTCGTACAAAAGAATGTGAACTGGAAGTTCAAAGGATAATTCATAACACGCTTGAAGTGTGGTAGACTTGTTAGTTCCAAAGACACGTTTGAAGTGTGGTAGGTCTATTGGTTCCAAAGATAAAAACTCTTGAATGAGAAATGGAGCTAAAATGCAAGTTGACCTAATCGAAAAGGTTGAAATTCAAAAAGACTCATTTGACATAATTAATGATTCGGTTCCAGAAGAACCTCAGGTACTTGAAATTGTTGAAAATGATGAGATCTCAATAAATAATGTCATGAATCATATAATATGGAACCAAAATGAAGTTAACATTGACGAAACTTTTACATATAATATAGCGATAAATGTTATGAATGACAATGAGGATCAATAATCAATGATCATTGAAGATTGTCGACAAAGAAATGATTGGCCAAGATGAAAATATGTAAATAAGCATAATTAGGTTGACTTGTTAAACAGAAGGTTTTTTGGACCTATGGTTCGCACACCTCAAGGTGTGAAACCCGTTAGGTACATATGAATTTTTGCACAAAAATCAAATTAAGAATGGTGGAATTATTAGATACAAAACACAATTGGTTGCTTAAGGTTTTTCAAAAAACTTGATATTAATTTGTGAAAAGACATATTCTCTGGTATTGGATACAACAACATTGCAATATTTGATTATCCTAATTGCACAACAAGGTTTGCATTTACATCTAATGGATGATGTTATAAAAATCCCTGAAGGATTTTATTTGCCCAACAAGACAAATTCTAAAGAGGGTTATTCAATAAAATTGAACAAGCCCTTTTATTAATTAAAGTAATGAGGACGTGTGTGACATAAGTGTCTTATTGAGTACTTATTGAAAGAAAAATATATTAAAGGAGTCAGAACAAAACATATTCTTCCAAAATTCTTTTTCACTTATGCTCTTCAAATAAATGGTAATGTAGAGATCCAAAAGATTTGCTCATGTGAAAATTTAGCAGATTTATTTACAAAGTCTTTGTCAAGGAAAACTTTTAAGCAATTGGTTCTTAAGATTGAACTCCGTCATCTTAATGATGTAAGTTTACATGAAGGGAAGAAATAGAAGATGTAAAGAACAATATTATATAAAATGATGCATTTTTTTTCCTTCACTAGGTTTGTTTTTATCCCAAAGAGTTTTTTCTATTAAGGTTTTAATGAAGCACATTCTTTCATTCTTTTATCAATGGACACCCACGGGAGAGTGTTATGAATTAATGGTCGTTCATTGATTCGATACAATGATACAATTACTCATGTTATTGATATGATTGATACCCATATAACTCTCCTTATCAATAATAAGATAAAAAAATTACTCCCTATTATCTTATTGTCTACCATTCCTTTTTTTTTTTCTATTATTAACTTTATTTCATGATTGAAAATTATTAAAATCTTGAAGTACATTAAAAGTTTAAGAAAAACCCATCGTTTTACATTTCAATAAAAAAAATCAATTATTTTTTGTCTAATAAAATAAAATATATATTATTGAGTATTCACAAGATAGTTAACCCTAAGAAATATTTTTGTTAACCCAATTCACTCGAACTCAGCCAAACAGTACCCCTTTTGCCCGTCGACTCAACAACCGCAGACCCATAGTCCACCCCCAAATGGCCGATCACGATCACGATCACGATCACGATCACGGTCACTCTCACCCTCATCACCACCACCATCGCCCGCACCGCCTCTCAGTTCCTCCGCGAACCGCCACATTCGGCGGCACTCCGGGACCCTACCCCGCCCTTCGATACTCATCATTCCCTACTCCGACGCCCACCCCTTCGAAAGGCCGCCGCCCACCGGCTTCTTTTTCCTTCCCGAAATCGAAATCAAAATCCAGATCTTCCCTCTTCTTGCTCCTCTTCTTCTCCCTCCGCTCCCTCTACTCACTCCTCCCCTTCCTCCGTTCCTCTCCCTCCTTCTCTCTCTTCCCCTTCTCCTTCCTTGTCTCTCTCCTCTCCTTCACCCTCACCCTCACCTTCTCCCTTTTCTCCTCCTCCTCCTCCAAAGATAACCCCTTTCTCCACCACAAGCCCAAACACTCTCTTTTCTCCCTCCCCCACTCCCACCACAGGATCCTCCTAACCAAATCTCTCCTCCTCGCCCTCGTCTTCCTCCTCCGCTTCCAAGCCCTCCGCTACTGCAGCACCGCCTCCATGATTCTTGCCGAACTCATGGGCTCCGTCGCGGCCCAGCCCAGAAACCCCCGCCGGCCCAACCTCCGCGGCTTCCTCTTCCTCTCCCTTGGCCTCCTCATGCTCTCCTTCGGCTGGGACCGGGTCGAATGCTTTCCTTTCTCTCCCACCTGCGTCTCTGGCAGGATTTGGCCTTTGTTTCTTCCTTTCATCTCCGGCTTTCTCACTCGGTACCAGCTCGTTGATTCCGGAACCACGCTTAAACAGCTTGGCAACAAACGGGTTCGGTTAATTACTCTCTTTTTCACCACTCTTATTCTCTTTGTTCCCGCCGTTTTTAGCTTCTTTGTGTTTGAGTCTGAAGAAGACAGTGTTGCCTTTGGGAATCTGCTATGGCCCCTGGCCAACACTGTTATTTTCGGTGTGCTGCTGAGTGAGAATTACAGCGACGATGACAACGATGATGATGGTTTGGTGAGTTTGAGAGACTCTCAGAGGGAGTTTCTGGTCACTTTCGTGTGTACCCTGGTATTGGAACTTTTTTACTTCCCTGAACTTTCCCTCTGGGGTTTGTTGCTCTGTGGATTATTGCTCTATATTGGTGTTAGAGACTTGGATCCTTTTCATTCCAATGAAGAGGAGTCTTTTAGTGACGTGATTATGAAGCCTATTAGACATGTTTTGAGTGAGAGGAAATCAAGGAAAATCGCGCTTTTTCTTCTCATCAATGCTGCTTATATGGTTGTGGAATTTTCTGTTGGTTTTATGAGCAATAGTCTTGGGCTGATATCTGATGCTTGTCACATGTTGTTTGATTGTGCTGCTTTGGCCATCGGGTTGTATGCCTCGTATATATCTCGTTTGCCTGCGAATAATCACTATAACTATGGAAGAGGAAGATTTGAGGTGCTATCAGGGTATGCTAATGCTGTGTTTCTAGTTCTTGTGGGAGCCCTCATAGTGGTCGAGTCCTTTGAGAGGATATTGGATCCCCAAGAGATATCAACTAATAGCTTGTTGGTTGTCTCTATAGGAGGGCTTATAGTCAATGTCATTGGCTTGATATTCTTTCACGAGGAGCATCATCACGCCCATGGCCATGGATGGTCTGGATCATCATGCTCCCATTCACACTCACACTCTGAGTTACATAATCACCATCACACCCACCATGATCATGATCATGATCATCTGCATTGCCATCCTTACGAAACAACACATGTAAGCCATAATAAATTTATATCCATTAGTGATCATGACGATCATCATAGTCATAATCATCATAGCCATGGGAGTAGGCATCATGGTGAGTGTCACGATCATGAAGACAATCACAGTATTCGGAGTCCTAAGCATCTTGAAGCTTCTCACTGTCATGAGCATGGTGAACACCATATTGATCACGGTCATGACCATGAAGAAGCTCCACTTGTCGACAAAGAGCATGGCCATCGCCATATTGATCACAACATGGAAGGGATATTCTTGCATGTTCTTGCTGATACCTTGGGAAGTGTTGGTGTAGTTATATCTACACTGTTAATTAAGTACAAGGGATGGCTTATTGCTGATCCTGCCTGCTCAATTTTTATTTCTATTTTAATTGTATCCTCCGTGATACCTTTACTGAAAAATTCAGCAGAAGTTTTACTCCAAAGGGTGCCAAGGGTGCAAGAGCGTGAGTTGAAGGATGCCTTATCTAACGTTTTGAAGATAAAAGGTGTTTATGGCATTCAAAAGTTTAATGCCTGGAGCTTCACGAACACAGATGTTGTTGGTACTCTGCATCTTCACTTGTCGACAGATACAGACAAGACATCCGCCAAGTCTCAGGTTTTGCATCTGTTACATAATGCTGGAATCAAGGATGTAACCGTGCAGGTGGAGTGTGTTGGTTAGTTTCTTTCAAAATAGTTGTTGCCAGTGAAGGTTGTCCAAGGATTACTAACATTGTTTGGAACTGAGAAACAAATTTCCTGACTATTTTCATACCGAATGCTTCACAACTTTACAACATCAACACCTGTCTATTTTTATTCGGGAAGGAGAGTGATTATTTAAATTCGTGAAGGGTGAGGATTTTTGTTTTGGATCTGTCTGTCAGGATCTCACAAGTAGCACAGTTGTAGCTTGCTTAGGATACAGCAATGTAAAGACACAGGCATAGCTGGTAGATTAATAACTTCTATCAACTCTTAATGTTACACTCTTTTATCCTGTACTGTCTTTTTAACCATTCTTTACTTTACTATGGATGTAAATTAATACCTCAAACAACTATTAATGTTATACATCAATATCATCTTCCAATCAAACTTAGAACAGTCATACTGCAATTAAGCCGTCATATCTTTAGAAATCCACAAACCTTAGAGAGGTTCACTAAGCTAAAAATATTCATCTCTACCACCAAAGCAACCCAATCCTTCTTAGGAATTGCATTCACTTTGCAATCCTCTTTTTTTTTTTTTTTCTTTTTGAACTGATAAAAATGCTATCCGTTTATCTTTAATAATCTGGTCTCACAATATTATATTCTTTCAGTAAAATGTGTAATGTCTTTGATCTTTCTTATACTGTTTTTGCAATTCTTTTATGGTTTAACGTTACATGATTGACGTTGGTACTATTGACCTTAGGGCACCAAGCATCTTGAACTTTCTTTATGGTTCTGTGCGGAGTCAAGAATGCACAGATGCTTCATGCTCTTGTACTAATTCTAATTTCGAATTTCAAACTGCTAAATGTGATTAGGAATACTGTCATCATAATTTATATTTGTTGTGATCATAATTTGTTAAACTTGTGGTTGGTTTTATCAAGTGTTATAAGAACCAACTTCGCCAATAGTACCAGACTGGAAACAGTGCCTACAGCCGACTTGATTACAGATGAGAAATACTGTTGACCTTTTTGTTGATATCATTGAATCAGAATTAAACTGGAATAAGCAACTAGAATACTGTACCTAAAGAAAAGACAACACCAAACACCCTCTCCCATGGGAGAAAAACAAAATACAGAAATTCAAGCGTCTCGTCCTTAAGGAAAGGTAATGACCAAAATGATAAATTGCATGAAATGTAAAATGTAATGTGACCATAAGAGTCACCAGCGATATGCTAAATTCATCTGAAGAAGCAACCTGTGAGAAAACTAAACTGAACTTCTACCACAAGTCACCAGGTAGCTTAGGCGTAGAACATAGAACATTATAGGACAAACTATCCCCATACGACAGAAGTTGAAATTCTGTGGCCTGCGATGAACTGTGATGTAAAGAAGTTCAAATTGCTATATTCGGAAACAGGTTCCTGAGACTTACATTGCCATACCTCCATCAATGGTGAACACCTGCTACGTGGAAATTATGGTTTACATAAACTGAAGGCAGAATAATTGGATGACAAAATGTAAACAAAGTAAGATACAAAAAGCCTAAGATGATGTTAGCACAGGTTATCAGAATAAACTCCATTTTCATTTCAACATGAAAAGAATTTCTTTAACAACAAATAGTTTAGTGATAGAACTCAATAGTTAGTTCTATATTTAGAACATCAATATTAAGAGGGAAATTAATAAATGACCTGTCCAGTGATGTAATTAGCAGAAGGATTAAGAGCCAAGAATTCCACAAGTCCAGCAACTTCTTCTGGTTGACCAAATCTTCCTGAATCCGAAGTAAAAGAACAATATCTATTAGCAACATGCACATTTTCAATTATTTAAAAATTTAGTTAAAGTGTTTCAGAGTTAAAAGTATTTCAGTCACTCACCTAAGGGGATTAACTCTAATCTTTTTTTCTCCATGTCTGGTCGTAGCATGGCAGTCATATCAGATGCAATAAATCCAGGGGCTACTGCATTAACCTGTAATGAAATGCTGAGTTTTAAATTTAATTAACCTTGTCAACCAATAATAAACCTTCCTTTTGACTATCAGGCTCAAAGATTTTACAGTGATGTTTCTGCTAGCATATTCCCTTGCAGCACTTTTTGTGAGGCCAATTACCCCTGCCTTTGCAGCACTATAGTTGGCTTGTCCAACATTACCAACCTGACCAATAACGGATGTAATGTTAACTATTCTTCCCTGCAAAAGTAACAGGAAACTATGAAAACATATTCCTACATCTAGTATTTACATAGACATTGTTGTTAGCATATAAACATAATAAAACACAAACTGATGAAAATTGAGAAAAAAAAAGTCAACTTAATGGCCGAAGGGGGTTCTATGATGGTAGTTGTCACCTTCTTTTTCATAGTCATAATCTTTGCTGCTGCCTGGTAAAAAGAAAACCATCGGCACCAGTAATGAAAGAAAAGAAAAACAGCTATACTTGATTTAACAACAAGAACTTCAAATTTTGAACATGTTCACCTGAATGCAGAGAAAAACACCAGTAAGATTCAGATCAATAACGTCCTGCCACTGGGATTTCTTCATTCTCATCAACAACCCATCTCGTGTAATTCCTGAACCCATGATTCATCTATGAAATCTGAAATTAAAATACACAAATAAATAAGGGGTAGCATAATTTATCCAAGTTACCTGCATTATTCACTAATACATCAACAGTTCCCCATGCATCAACTGCCTGCAATTGGACGTACGAATTAGTCACTTAACCAGGTGGTATAATTTCATCAATCTAATGAATAAAAGAAAATTTTCTCACAGTTTTAATCATAGACTCCACATCAGCCTCATTTGAAACATCTCCAGCGAAGGTAAGAGCTTGTCCACCAAATGCCTCAATCTGAAAGTAATAATCAAATAAATTAATGCAGTTTAGTCAAAAAGCATAACCGATCTAGCTTGAACACATACTTCTATATAGCACCAAACTCATGTTCAGTACAAGTATATAACAATCTAGCTTAGACAGTTGAACAGTGAGTGAGCTGCTATAAACTACCTAATACCTATATTCAACTCCTATTAATAAGAAAATATATAATAATTTACAAATCCAAAACCGTGGATCTATCAATATGACAGACATATAAGTACAACAATATGGCCTCTTCATGCAAGATCAGCAATATGGTTATAATTATTCCAAATTTCAACTACTGAAAACATAATTAAGCCAAGACTATAAATCAATATAATCTACCTCTTTTGACATTGGATGTTACCACTTTGTAGACAACAACTCTCTAATCTTGTGAAAATTTTTCATCTCTTGTTGTTGTTTATTCATACAATACACAATAGACCCACATTTCCTGACCATTGTACTCTCAACGGCTATAAATAGCTAACTTATTAACTATCTAGTCTCCAACGGCTAGTGCATTAACTATCCACAACGGCTAATTTCTTACAACAGCTAGTTACCCATAATGGCTAATACATTTAAGTTTATTAAAAACCCAACAAAACTCCATCGTAAACTTAAATGCTTCTTTTATTCTCCATCTTTGTTTCTTTATTCTTCATCATGGCTTCCAACGTGCAATAACTCTTCTCACATTGTGCTTGTCCCTTTCATGAATTGTTAAGTTCTTCGCTTTCTTCATGACAGACTTCCCTTTCACTTTATCTATGGTCGACCTGTACTTTGCTTTCCCTGTGGCTAACTTGTTCTCTGCTCTCTCAGTTTTTGCATTCTTACTGACAAACTTGTTCTTCTCTTTGGCCGACTTGTTACTCATTGGGTTCTTTGTCTTTGTGGCCGACTTGTCGTTAATTGAGTTCTTATCAATAGGCCGACTTCCTTTTGAAAGATCAGACACACCCACGTATTGTTGTGCTCAATCTCCTCATCCATTTCAAGTAGCCACTTCCCATCTTGCACCTCCAGTGCAGCTCTCAAATCCTTCTCAACTTGTAACTGTTATTGCAAACTTGAAACATCTTCTTCAAATTCCAAGCACCGATTTTGCAAAGCTTGTTTCCTTCTCTCTAAACTTGCTTGTAGAATTAAATTGTCTCTAACATCCTTTTCAATACTCTATTGCAAGTCTCTTTTTGCAATCTCTAACCTTTGGATTAGAAGCTCTTCTTCTTCAAATTCTGAGCTACTCAAGCTTTTCACATGCTCAACCGAGCTATCTGAGTAATCCACTTGCTCCACCAACTTATCCGAGCTATGTAGGCGTTTGGCCTCATGCTCCACCACCCTTTGTGGGCTATCTACATGTCTCACCATCCTATGCAACCGACTCGGTTGTCTTACCGAGCTATCCACATTACTTGACTGTCTTTTCGAGTTATCGACTATACTCAGCCTTCTTGCTGAATTCTCCACGCTACTCGGTCTTCTTGCCGAGTTCAGCACTTGCTTATGCTCTCGAGCTACGCGTCATCATCAACAATGTTGCTTCTTCTTCAACATCTTTTGTGAGGTTGATCGTCTCTTCCTTTCTACTTTCAGATCTACAATCTTTGGCAAAATGTCCGGACTTACCACAACTGAAACACTTGCCCGAGTAGCACTTCTTTGCATAATGACCATACTTGCCACACTTGAAGGACTCAACATTTGAGTTGCTTGATTGACCTCCTCTCCATGGACCTCGTCCTCCTCCGTGCCAATTTTGTTGACCAGATTGTTCTTTTTGTTCTTGATCCTCGGCTTCTACCACCAGGACCGCTTCTTATACCTCTTCGATATCGTCCTCTACCTTGAGTGTTCTGAGCTTTCTCATCTTTAATTGACATCTTCGTTTGGAGTAATTGATCAAGTGGCTCCCACTTCTTATTCTTTCGTGGTTTGTGTGCTTCAAGAGATCCTGCAAGCTCTTCAACCGTGAGCTTTGATAGGTCCTTGGACTCCTCAATCACACACACCACATTCTCGAAGTCGTTTGTCAATGACCTCAAGATCTTCTCCACAACTCGGCTAGTAGGTAACGTCTCTCCGTTTCTAGCAAGTTGGTTCGCCACGGTTTCAACTCGAGTAATGTACTCAGCTACTCCTTCTGTCTCTTTCATTCTCATGCTCTCTAATTCACCTTTAAGTGTTTGAAGTCGCACTTGGTTCACTCGGTCATCTCTCTTATACGTCTTTTCCAAAATATCCCACGCTTCTTTTGAAGATTTGGCACTTGCAATCTTCTTAAAGTCAGACTCGTCCACAGCTTGGTACAGGATGTACAAAGCTGCCTTGTCCTTCACACGTGCGTCTTTCAGCAGTTTCAACTGGACATTTGACCAACTTGTAGTGCTGGCTGGTTCATCGAAACCATCTTCAACCACCTCCCAATTTTCTTGGGATCCAAGAAGGGCCTTCATTTTGAGACTCCAATTGTCATAGTTGACAACCTTTGTCAACTTGGGCGAGGAAACATTGTTTGTAAGACTGGCCATCTCACTCTCTTTTTTCTCAATCACTTAGGTCTTTAGCTCTCTTCTTTCAAACACTCAAACTCTCTAGCTCTCTCTTTTTTTCACTCGGACACTCAAGCTAACTAGCTCTTGATACCATTTTGTTACCACTTTGTAGACAACAACTCTCTAATCTTGTGAAAAAACTTTATTCACCTCTTGTTGTTGTTTATTCATACAATACACAATACAATTTATAGACCCACATTTCCTGACCGTTGTACTCTCAATGGCTATAAACGGCTACAAACGACTAACTTATTAACTATCTAGACTCCAATAGCTAGTGCATTAACTACTCACAACGGCTAGTTTCTTACAACGGCTAGTTACCCATAATGATTAATACATTTAAGTTTATTAAAAACCCAACATTGGAATCACACACCATTCACACCACTGTGGTGTCAATAGTCTTCTTTACATATGTTCAAGTCATCATATCTGCTTTTCTATCATATTTTCATCACTCGATGTTACTCCAATATTTCTTCATACACAGTCGTTTGCATCTTATAAATTATGCATGCACTTGGTCACAAAGTATAAGAATTAAAAGCACCATAAAAAGAGGAAGAAGTTTTGAGATTGTACTTACCAAGTTGGAAACCTCCTCGGCTTGCGTGGATGACTTGGTATAGTTGACCAAAACCTGTAATAGAGTAGACAACATGCAACCCCAATAAGAGAATGACATGAGAGTGTGAGAGTAGTATATATCATGTATGCAAAATGCACTAAATCTTCAAATTTGGAGTTCCTACTTAACCTCACAAAAGCGTTGAAGTGAGAGTTACTATGATTATATACACTATTTTGTTGGCTTTATCTGTTATTAAGATAGTTAAATTTTCTGAATTGGTGAACTTACCTTGCAAGCGGCTTTACCTAAGGAAAGTGCAATGGCACGGCCAATGCCTCTGGAGGCTCCGGTGACTACAACAACAGGTGCTTCTTTGTTCTTCTGTCTTGCTTCAACTTCAAGCTTCTCAGAGGGAAATGAACCATTCCATGTAAACTTCTGAAAAGACACAACCTTGTTGCTCCCTACTTTATGGGTAAATGCCCTTCCACTGGTTCGGAAAAAGAGGGAGTTTGGTCGAGCCAGAGAACCCATAGTCATCATCATCAAGTTCCCTATGCTTTCTCAGACACGCACAAGTTCAATGAGGTTGTAATTTGCAAACAACAAACACTCATTTCTTTCTTGGTGAGGCTACCATTTGGAAGTCACAAAGAGGCAATTGAAGAGGTGATGTTATTATTGGTTTAATAGTTTTTTTCAACCAATTCTGATTCCAATTTCTACAAAAGGGTAAGTATAAGATTATAACAACATTACAATAATCACACATTACAACAACAACACTTTATTCATCAAACTTAACTTGTTGATGAAATCTATAATACATAAGAAATGAATGTCACCTATCATTATAATAAGACTATTACCATGAATGAATTTCATATAAAAAGTTATGTTGGCTCATTTAAGAAAATAGGAAAGTGGAGATAAAATTAAGAAATCCATCGCGCTAAAGGAAAAAGAATTATTCGAATGTTATGTCGGGGAAGTGCCCTGTTTGGATTAATCATTCATGGGTTTGGAAATATTTTGTAAAATAAAATATAGAAATAGTTAAATTTGTACACAAAATAGAAAGCTAAAATTACATAAAGAATAACCCGTAAAAGTCGTAATAAGAATACTTATATAGAGACTTTAAATTAAATTAGAATCCCTAAATTTATTTAAAATTTGAATTAATTAACTAAAAGAAATCATAATAAATAAAAATTATAAAATAATTAAATTATTTTCTAAAATTTATTTAAAATTCGAAGTATGACAAAATATCATAAATCTAATATTGCTCCTTGAGATTTGTCCTCAAAATGGCAATCTTTGGCTCCATAAGAACTTGTATTAAAAGTGCTTGCTCCAAATTTTAGCAACTTACTCATCAGTTTTTATTCTATTCCGGCTTAAATCATTATCATTTGTATTTATTTAACTTAACTGTTCTTATATTTGAAAACCATGTCTTAGATTTGTCATCTCAAATTCATTTCTGTATGACTTCGAGTTAATGTTTATAACTTCCATTTTTTTTTTGGAGAGGAAAAATAGACACTACTAACATATAAGAAGAGCAAAAACACAAGATGTACCAATCACTGTCTTAAGATACAGAGATAGAAAAGTATGCTTTAAAATACTATTTTTCCAAATTTTGACTTTTGTATCAACCTCACACCTATTTTTACTCTTGTAGAATGACATGTCACTATGTTGTCTTTAGATCATAACATATGTTGTCTTTAGCTCATAACGCTTGTTGCACTAAATAGTTGTCATACTAATAATTTTATTATTCCACATTATAATTCCATACATATTCCAACTACTTTTATCTTATTTCTCTAGCCTCTCTATAAATAAAATTCTCCTAAAACACACATTTGACTCAAATACAACAAATTCACCCTTGACATTGAATACAATTGAAAATCTATGTGAGTCTAAGTCCTACATTAAATACAAACGAGAAAATTGAGTAACAAGATCCATAATTTCATTAAATTAAGATTTTAGGTTCAGATAGTGGCGGATCTTACTCAATATTTGTCGAGAGCCAAAATACACTTAAAATCAAATTATTGAACTCATTGATAATTGAATCAGTATTAAAATTTTCAGTTATATTTTGTTTTCAATGTAAATAATCATATCGTCAGCAAGAAATTTATCATCTATTTTATTTCGCAATCTTGTTTTGATAATTTTCATTGTAGAAAATTATCTTTCTATTATAGTTGTAGAACCAAGAAGAGTTAAAATAAGACAAGACGAATTAAAAAATCAATCAAGTAGATGTAATTGCCTTTCCTATTTTTTGTCAAAGATTGATTTTTTCTATTTTCTTCCTCGCGTTATCTTCCATTTTATTACTTCTAAATAATTAATTTATTATTTTATTTCTTCATCAATATACTTATGTTTAAAAAAGACTAAAAGATAATTTATCATAATCTAAATAAAAATTGCAATACATAATTAATAAAAGAAAAATATATGATAATCAAATCACAATTAAAAATCAGATATAAAAAATACTTAGTGCATTACTTTTTCTTCTATATTTATAAAATTGAATATACGAAATGCTCGTAAGATAAAAAATAATATTAATTATTAAAATAATATTTCATTATCAATTGAGAAAAAAAATTACTTTTTTTTTCAATAATGGATGAAAGCATACAAAAAATGTGAGCACAAAATAATGAATTTGTGTTCAATTTTCTTTTTTTCTTTATAAACAAAAGAAAACAAAACAAGTAAAAGTTTAGAGTGGGTATAATATGTGAGAAACTCAGAAAACGGTGAGAGAAAAAATAAAAAATATCTTAATAAATTTGTTTATTTTTTATTAGATTTAATTTTATACTTTATACTTTATTATTTATTAACATTAAATGTTATATTTTATAAAATAAATAAAAAGATACCTATTTTAACTTTCATCAATTCCCAATACATGCTTTTATTATTTAAAAATTTCCGAAAAGTCAATTTTTTTATATATAATTTGAAAAAAAGAACAATTTTCATATAACATAAATAAAAAAATCAAACAAAATTGGGGGGCCACGGCTCCCCCCTCCCTCCAATGGTACGTCATTGGGTTCAAAGTAATGTTAATTCTTTTTGTGAGTTAAACTCAAATATCAATATTATTGTATCTCCTTAGTGATCTCCCTGAAAGATCCATCACTGATCACCTGTTCACTCTTTCTCACGCATTACTCATTCACTCTTTCCCCCATGTTACAATTTTTTTTATTGGCAAAGAATAAAAAAATATGTGTAAGTATAAATAAAAATGTTTGTGTGCGTGTGTGTTTGTGTGTGTGTGTGTTTGTGTCTATATCTATGTGTGTGTGTGTACGTGTGTGTATGTGTTTGTGTGTGTGTGTGTGTGTGTGTGTCTGTGTCTGTGTGTGTGTGTGTCTGTGTCTGTGTCTGTGTTCGCGTTGTGCACATATAAGACACACTTGGAGTATCTCAACCCATATACCAAAAGATCACGATTTAAATAAAGATGTTTCAATTCACACATAAACCTTCCTAATAAGTCAGATTAACAACCACTGCATTGAATACATAGACAAACATAAAACTAATATATAAATGAATGGTCAACAAAAAATAGTTTGCTCACTCGTGTGCAAGCTATGTAGTCTAGTGCCTCAATGTTAGGGTATTTAGGCATTGTTGAAAATTTCCCAAATACATGATAGGTAGGATAATATGAGATATTCACATGGCAATTATTTTCATGTTGTACATTTTACAATCAATTTTATCGTTATGGCATAAATTTTGATATCGTAATCCTATATAGTTGGTAACAATTTATTATGGAAATTACTATGATGGGAGCTCTATAACTTTCACATGAGCTATGTGTTTTGGTTCATCAAATCTACTCTCTTCTACCATACTATACCATCAAAGTTTAGAGAGTGGGGTTTGAAACTGAAAAGCACATTAAAGGATTCTCATGTCAATGACAATGGTTGAAGGTTAGTCGTTATTCCTTTGTCCTCATTAGTTTTAAAGCAAGGTTAAATACCTTTGTTTTGAATATGTTCTGGTTATCCTTATATATTCTTTATTTGTGTTCTTTCGTTGTGTTTGATGTCATACTTAATATTATCAGCGTTTAGAGGTGTTGTCATTGATAAGGTGGCGCTAACCCATTGTTGGGTGTTGTTGTTATAGGTACAAAAGGTCTCAGAGCATCGACACTACGACCCTTTGAAGCTTTGTCAAAATCGCTCCAAGGAGTCTTAGATGTGTTTTATGTACTCATGTAGTGTGTAGAACGCTATCACTTACCTATAACAATTGTCACCATTTTTTTGGACAATGGGTGTGCCTATTATTTTGAGATTAAAGATGAATTAAAAATGCACATTTTATTTTGTTAAAATAATGAGGAGTATATAATTTTTTTATATCCATATTTTAACATGAAATATTTTCTTGTGCGATTATCAAGTAGTGCATTTTGTTTGAATTACGACACAAGTTTATTAAGGATTGATATATGAATATTCATTTTAAATCTATTTTATAAAAGAACTCCGTCAGATAGAACTAAAGAAAATATCACTATATGATTTTGTACGTAATATATGACTTTTGTATGAGACCAATACTTATATAATTATGGTTGGACATAATTATTTTGTAGAAAGAAAAAACTTTGAACTCGTTACGTAAATGCACCATATGGGTTAATTTTTTAATTTATATATTGAATATTATTATTTATTTTGATTGCATTATAAATAATGTTGATGTGCAAATATTTATTCTAAATGTTTGAAATGCTTGGAAGGTAGAACATAATAGTTTTATCATGTGGTTATATGAGTATAATTGAGTAAGACTTTAACCACACATGTAAATTTTATGTCACTAGATTCATTCATTAAGACATGTGTTTGCATCGCTAAAACATAATATAGTTTTATCATTTAGTTATAGGAGTCTAATTGAATAAGACTTTATACCACAAACAAGTTTTATGTTACTAGATTAATTCATTAAGACATGTGTTTGCATCGATAAAACATAGTAATTTTATCATTTGATTATATGAGTCTAATTGAGTAAGATTTTAGCCAACAAAAAATTTTTATGTTACTAGATTCATTCATTAAGACATGTTTGCATTAGTAAAACATAATAGTTTTATTTGTTGGTTATATGAGTCTAATTGTGTTTTACATTAGTAAAACATAATAGTTTTATTTGTTGGTTATATGAGTCTAATTGTGTAAGACTTTAGCCTAGAAACAAGTTTTATGTCACTAGATTCATTCATTAAGACACGTGTTTGCATCGGTAAAACATAATAGTTTCATCATTTGGTTATATAAGTCTAATTGAGTAAGACTTTAGCCCACAAACAAGTTTTATGTCACTAGATTTATTCATTAATACATGTTTGCATCAATAAAACATGATGTTTGTTATAGTCTCAAATTATGGTGATGAACATGTATTTCATCTTTAAAACTTACCAAGATTAAGAGGGGTGCGATCACATCATGCGCATAAGGGACATTGTGATTCAACTGAAAGCTTTGAATGTTACCACGTTTGATTCCTTTCTAGTACATTATATTTTTGTGCATTTTACCTCATAAATATGCTCATTTTAAAATTTCTTATAACACACATAACCATAAGTGGTCAATTATGCATTTTATGACCATGTGTGTTCAAGAAGAAGAAATATTACAATGGAGGAAGGTGGAATGGTGAACTTGAGTACTTTTCCTTAAGAATAAGAAGAATCAGATTAATCAGAAGGGAAAGACGCCTGCTAAGCAAAGGAGTCTAGGTGTTTCTTTTGTAAAGAAAAAAAGGGACACGTGAAGAAGGATTTTCCAAAGTTTAAGAAATGGCTAGAGAAGAAAGATATATTTTGGTTTGTTTGTTATGAATCTAATATGATTAGTATTAATCATAACACATGGTGGATTGATTCTAAAACTACAATCCATGTTTTTAATACCATATAGGGTATGCAAAACCTAAGGAGGTGAATGGGAAATGAACATTACATTTGGAAGCAAGATGAGTTCAACGTGGAGGCCATTGGGATATGCAATTTAGTTTTAAACAATGGTTTTATTTTTGTGTTTAGAAAAGGTCTTTTTCCTAGTTTTGGTAAAAACTTAATTTCCATTTTCTAATTTGCACCTTTGGGTGTTTCTTTTAATTTTATGGAATATGGTTTTACTTTATTGAATAAATCGAAAGTTGTTGGTTTTTGTGAGTATGTGATGGTATTTACTCTAGTAAATTACAAATTACACTACTTATAGTTCAATCATGTTTCTACTAGGTTAAAACAATGTGTTGTGAATGAGAATTCCTTTATGTTATGGTATCAAAGATTGTAACATATCTCTATTAAGATAATCAAGCAATTAATAAAAGGTGCAAAAAGGAGTTCAAGCCTACTAAAAATAATTTATACATATATTTATGAAATCTACGATATTTCATCACCTTTATAAATGGTTACTTATAACATATATATTTACTTGCTTTATTCTAAGGATGAAGCTTTAGATGCCTTTAAAGTTTTTAAGGTTGAAGTAGAATTACGATGTAGAAAGTAACTTAAGATTGTGAGATGGGATAGAGGTGAAAGTACTATAGTAGATACACTATTAAGGGACAAGCACCTAGTCCATTTGCATATTTCTTCAAGAACATGAGATTGTTACCCAATGGCTGGTTCTTTGGATCATAATTGTGTGGCAGAAAGAAGAAGTTGAACTTTAATGGATATGGTGAAAACACATGAGGAGTCATGCGAAGCTTCCTAAATTCTTGTGGATTGAAGCACTTAAGATGGTTATGTATATAGTGAATCGAGTTCTAACCAAGGTTGTTTTAAGAACACCTTTTAAGTTATTCAAAGGTTGGAAATCCAATTTACGACATATACACCTTTGGGATGTCCATCTAAAGTGACATTTTATAGAATCTAAGACTATTAGTCAATATTTCATTGGATATGTTGAAAAGTCCAAAGGTTATAATGTTTTATTGTCCATCTCATAACACTAGAATTGTGGAATCAAGAAATGTGAAGTTTCTTATAAATGACTTTAGTAGTGAGAGTGATTTAATTCAAAATAATCATAATGAAGTTCAACCCTCTAAATAAAATAATAGAGTGGTTGTCATTCATGCTCCTTTAGTTCAAAAGCGTATCAAACAACCAATTATTCGAGTTCTAAAAATTGTTAGAGATAGATCAAGTTGTTGAGGAGCCAATTGAACAAAAAGTTTCTCATCAAGGTAGTAAAGTAACACTAAGAAGATTTATGGGGATAAAAAGATCAATCAACAATTTCTAGTGATTATGAAATGTATTTACAAGAATAGATTATAATGATCTTGAACGGGAACAAATGAAGAATGTTTCATATGCTTCAGTTATTGATAGTTTAATGTACGCTCAGGTTTGCACTAGACCTGACCTTTCATAGTTGGAGTTTTAGGAAGATATAAGAGTAATTCAAGTATTGAAAACTACAAAGTTGCAAAGAAGGTAAAAAGATATCTTCAAGGATCAAAGGATTTCATGCTCATATACAAACAAATTGATAGTTTAGAGGTGATAGGCTATTTTTATTCAGATTTTATTGGTTGCATTAATACCAGAAAATCAATATTTGGTTATATTTTTATGCTAACTAGTGGAGCTATATTTTAAAACAGCAAAAAGCATACCTTGACTACTACTTCCACTATGGAGGTTGGGTTTTGTACCGTCCAGGGAATGAACGACTTCAACATAGTTACTTTGGAGCACGACTCAATGAAGACGTATCATAATATGTATTGTCTCAGTCTAAAGACTCAAGCACCCAACGCAAGTCAAGCACCTCAAAACGGTGATGAACTTAATTTCCTGAGGAGCAGCTCATCTAGAGGATGAGGTCTTCATCCTAGAGACGAGGTGAAGCACTTGTAAAGCAGCTCGTCTAGAGGATGAGGTCTTCATCTTAGAGATGAGGTGAAACGCTTGGGAAGTAGCTCGTCCAGAATATGAGGTCTTCATCCCAAAGACGAGGTGAAACACTTGGGAAATAGCTCATCCGAAGGATGACGTCGTCATTCTAGACAAGTTGAAGTACCTGAGGAGCAGCTCACCCAGCGGATAAGGTCTTCATATTAGAGACTAGTCCAAGCGCTTGTGAAAGCAACTTATCCAGAAGATGAGGTCTTCATCCCAAAAGCGAGGTGCAGCACTTGAGGACCAGATCGTCCAAGGGATGAGATCTTCATCCTAGAGACAAGATGAAGTGCCTAAGGATGACTTTAGTAGTGAGAGTGATTTAATTCCAAAATAATCATAATGAAGTTCAATCCTCTAAATAAAATGATAGAGTGGTTGTCATTCATGCTCCTTTAGTTCAAGAGCGTATTAGACAACTAATTATTCGAGTTCCACAAATTGTTAGGGATAGATCAAGTTGTTGAGGAGCCAATTGAACAAAATGTTTCCCATAAGGTAGTAAAGTAACACTAAGAAGATTACAAGGATAAAAATATCAATCAACAATTTCTAGTGATTATGAAATGTATTTACAAGAATCGGATTATAATGATCTTGAGCAGGAACAAATGAAGAATGTTTCATATACTTAAGTTATTGATAGTTTAATGTACGCTCAAGTTTGCACTAGACCTGACCTTTCACAGTTAGTCCAAAAGACAAGGTCGACCTCAAGGGAATGAAGCATCTGGGGAGCACCTTGGCCATAGGATAAAGTACCCAAAAGGCAGTTAGGCCAGAAGACGAGATGCCTAGAAGGCAGGTAGGCCAGAAGATGAGGTGCCCAAAAAGCAACTAGGCCAGAATACGAGGTGCAAAGAAGGCAGCTAGGCCAGAAGACAAGGTGTCCGTAAGGTAGCTAGGCTAGAAAACGAGGTACTTAGAGGGCAGCTTGGATGAAACCATGTTGTATGCACCTGGGAAGTTGGTCGAAGAGCCCAATGGTCAAGTATAAAACATAAACAAAAGCACACGTAGGTTGGGTCTATAAGGCGTTCACGAGCCCATAGCACGACGTAAATATCAACACACTCCCGAAATTTTCGCCACGAAAATAAGTTCAAAGAGCAGGGTAGTTGTAACTACTCAACCCCACATAATAGGGAAAAATATCTAATGTAAATATTCTATCTATAAATACAAGAATACTCCTCTAGTAGGAGGGGGGTCTCTTTTTGAAAGGCTAACTTTAGTAAACTTAATTTCACCAAGAGTTCAGAAGAGTTTTTTGTTTTTGGTAAGAAATATCCATTTTTTGTTGGAACAAGTTTGTTTCTTATTTTGAGGCTACCTCACTTGGTGTATGGTTGAAATGTTTTATATTTGGGTTTAGAGTTGTGGATTCAATTGCTAGGCCATTGAAGTTATAATGTGATAACTTTGTTGCATTGTTTATGGTTAAGAATAATATAAGCGAAAGTCAAACTAAGCACATTGGCATTAAATATCTAACCATAAGAAAATGTGTTAAGTGGTCATTGAGCATATTAGCATTGAGTTGATGATTATCGGTCCATTGACCAAAGGCATGCCATTAAATAATTTTAAGGATCATTTATCATAAACGGGTTTTGGTTCCATGTTGTGACAATCATTACTTTTACTTTGATAAACCTATTATTCAATTTTTTTCTCATTTTGTTGTGCACATATTTGTTTATTTTGAGAAATTTTGTTTGACATAGAATAAACATATGATTTATTCATTATAGTTAAGAGTCTTTGATGAAAGACTTGATATATTGTGATACATGAGAGATAATACTCTTTTTGAAGGACTTGTCACCATGATCTTTGTATTTAGTTTCTTGTATTGATTGATAATAGGATAAATGGACCAAGTGGGAGAATGTTGGAAATTTTCCAAATATGTGATATATGAGATAATATGAGATATTCACATGATAAATTATTTCCATAGATGTGGTCCATTTGTCAATCAATTTTATAGTTGTTGCATAAATTTTGATATCATAATCTCATATAATTGGGAACAATTTATTATGGCAATTAGTCTGTGATGGGCAAAGAGCTCTATAAATTTCACAAGTGCTTTGTGTCATCAAATTTGTTCTCTTCCACAATATACTATACTATCAAAGTTTAGAGAGTGGGGGGTTTGAAACTAAAAAACACATTAAAAGATTCTCATGACAATGACAATGGTTGGAGGTTAGTCCTTAATCTTTTTTCTACATTAGTTTTAACAATCATTTCTACTAGATTGATTTACAAAACATGACGAATGCATATATTGGGTCTACTGGGAATTTCTTCCATTAGGCAAAACACTCCATAACAATCTGTAGAACACCAAAGGAAATTTATATAATCTTTAAGATGTATATAATCCACTTCCGAAGCCTAAAAGAATAAATTTATATAATCTTTAAGATGTATATAATCCACTTCGTTTAGGCCCTTTCAACTTTCTATCAATTTAATGCTCTGTTATTGGATTTGATCTACTCCAATGTGTCCCATGTTACTATATATCGACATTCACCAATTACCAATTGTAGTAGTAAAATCATGATCCTCATCTAAGTCCATGAAAAAATGAAAGTTATTTCTAATAACTTCCATTGTTGTAGTTTGAGTTTCACATTCATGAATGAATAGTAAAACAATAATTGTTTTTAAAAGAAATTTCAATCTATAAGCACTATTCAAATCTGCAAACACTACGGAGATTTTTATCCAAATCAAGAATATAAAATAATTTTGTAAAGACTATCATGGGTTAATGTAAAGAATTTTCCTTTTCTTTTGGTATGCATAATTTTACTTCATTTTCCAAATTAAGTTTTTTTATTGAAGTGATAAACTAATGAAGAAATAAATTAAAAGACATAGGCAAAAGTGAAGAATGAAGTCTTAATTAATGCAATATTAGTTCTTTTAATATTATAATAAATATTCATTATGATGGTTACTTTCAAATAACTTTACTTGATGTTTCACTACAAGAAAAACTCTAAATAAAGACCAATTTTAGTGACAAAAAATATTTAAGTATAGTGACCAATTTAGATACTAATTTATAAACTAAAAATATTGGTAATTAAAATAGTTTAAAAATTGATCCCTAAATCGGTCCCTATAGTGAATTGATCTTTAAATTGGTTACTTTTAGCTACCAAAGGATTTGGTCTCTAATTCTATTGGCAAGCAAAATCTTGGTAGTTAATGTTAGTGACCAATTTAGAAACTATTTTAGTTACCAATAGTTTTGAGTTTATAAATTGGTATCTAAATTGATTACTATAGTGACTAATTATTTTTTGTCACTAAAATTGGTCATTATTTAGGGATTTTCTTATAGTGTTCAAAATATTTTTCTGTAAACAAAAATATGTTTTGAAATATTTTTCATTTTGACCAAATTCATTATAAGCAAATAATGCTAAAAGTTCTATCTTCACATAATGTTTTTAACAAAATTTTATATACATTTTATTTCCCAAAAGCAACATAGAGTTTTTCAAAAGTAATGTACATGATAAAGGGTATTAATGAAAAAAAAATTTCCCAAACCTTTCAAAAAATTAATAGCATAGGAAAAATGTAAAAGCTAATACATGATAAAGGCTACTAATAAAAATTCTTTTTTCCTAAACCTTTCAAAAAATTAATAGCACAGAAAATGTTGTTTTCCTAAACAATGTTGTGATAACTGTATTGTGAAATTATTGTGATAATAATATATTTGAGTGCATTACCTCAAGAACCTCTTTCACATTCTTGACATTTTGATTATATAGATGCTTTATAGAACTACTCATTAAGCATTAGACCATATGATATGACATTCTTTGTTCTTACATCATATTCAGCTTTTTGTTTTCCTCTATAATTTAAGTTGAGAAGTCCTTCAAAATATGCATATTTTTCTTAAGTTGAAAAGGAATGAAAGGACCATTTGTAACAACATGACAAACCATTTATCAATTGATTCAAGAAATATTTTCAAGTGAATTTTCTTAACATGATATTTTTTCCAACGAACAAAGGGGTTTGTTAATAGATGCATGAACATCAAAGGTTTGTTTTATCCAACCATGATCTTTTATTTTGAAAGACTATAAAAGACCAACTCTAGGGTCAATTGTAAAGAAAATAAGGTTGAACATTACCAAGAGGAAGGTGAATTATTGGTTTTCACTTTATTGATCAATTAAGAGACATTTGGAAAAAATTTTGACTATTTATTTCAGAAGATAAGATTCTAGCAGAATATACATATTCAAAAAGTATAAAAGATGAGGGTAGAAAGATGCTTAGGATTTTAAAGTAGTTCAAACTAACTTGATTTTGTATCCAATATCAATCTACTCAAGCTAAGATATTTTCATTATCTCACAAATGCCATAGTACATCCATATTACACATGTGATACATGTAATTACACAAAAATATGCACAAAAACCCACTTAAACAAATTCTCAAGAAACACTAACTAAATGCAAAAACATACTACACCATAAGTTGTAACAAAAGTCACACATTAAAATGAAAAATATATCATTTGTATGATGAATATTTAAAAGATAAGATCAAAAAGTAAAGAATCAAACTTACAACACTTAGCCTTGATGGATGTGTTTCTTAAAAATGAAAGAAACAAGAGAAATTTTAACTCTTTAAAACATATCTTAATAATATATGAAATCAATATCGTAATATGTATAAAGCCATTGATTTACAATTCAATATATCTTTGAAACTATGTATACATTTTTTTTAGAAGAAACTTTATTGTTTAAAACTAATTGATTATTTTGTTACCTGTTATTTATGGAAACAACACTATAATAATTTAATGAATTATTTCTCATTTAATCAATTAATTACACAAGTTAAAACATGAGATAACTCAATATGAACATAATGGATTATTTGTACAATGATGTTTTGTAACAACTTTAAGATAATCAATTATTATTAAAGATAATCAATTAAAGTTTAATCGATTATTCTACTTAAGATAATTAATTATGGCAACTAATAGCCAATTAAAATTTTTTAAATACTTTTGAAAACATCTTATAGAAAATGAAGGCTAATAATGATTATACTTTTTATTCTAAAATAAATCTTATTTTCATTTATACATTCACACACGTTCGAGCATGAAAACTATAAATGCTCAATACAAATGGTATTGTTACATCATCACACCACAATCTAGAGAAGAAAAAACAACCTTCATTCTTCATGATTTTGATCAACAAATTCTATTTATAAACTAGCAAGGAGAAAGAATACATATCTTGTGTTCTTTACGCTAATAATGGAGAATCTAATGTATGTGATTGTAAACAATATTAGGCTGATTTACAATGTACTTTGGTAGGGTTCTCTGACTTTAATTTGTCGTGAACTTGTATGCTAGATGGTCTGTTACATATTACACATTCAGAATTGACATGTTCGTTGGTTAGTTAGAAAACTACTTTCCAACCAACAATAACCTTGTCTACCACTAAATTAGAGTATATGATGTTAGTAAAAATGACTAAAGGGGAGTTGAAGGATTTGACGGATAATTTAAGATTCATTGATGGAAAGACAATTTTCTTTTATGGTAGTCTGAATGTGACTAACTAAGGATCATGTTCAACACGGTGGGAGATAACATACCAATGCTAGATATGCATTAAGGAGATGACTAAAGTGAAGAAAATCACCATCAAGAATAATTTGTCAAATGTCTTATGAAGGCATTTCTCATGATTAAGTTCATGCATTGTCTTCACATATTGAACATAGATTGTTATAATAATAATTTGAGGTGAAAGAGATTGTAATTTCAAACAAGCCTAGAATACTTAACTCACTTTAGAATAGACCATTTCATTGTAGGATGTTTAGGGATAGAAAAGAACAATAAATTATTTAGTGATCAATAATCATTATATTCTATTTCATGATAAATAATCATTATATTTTGTTCATGATCGATAATCATTGTATTATATTCAGTTATTTAGTTAGGATTTATATTTAACTTATAACTGCATTGTGTTTCCATTCTTTATGTTCCAAATGATGCAAAGTAAAAGATATATAGCACATGACGATTTATTCTTTTCACACTTTGTCTATGTTTTTATTCTTCATTTTCATTATCTAAGATTCACAACAATTCACTTTTTACACTTATTTATTTATTTTTTTAACTCAACTCAACACTAGATGTGTAACATTGAAAATACTCAATGATAAAAACGGAATATATTACGATATGTTTAAATAGTTCAACTACTTTTTTAGATAAAAATACTTTAACATAAATTAAGCAAAAATTAATGAACTAAAATTAAATTTTGCATATGTATTAACATACTACGACATTCAACACTCACGTTCCGGAATGATCCATATAGCAGAAAATCTCATTTTCATCTCACTGTGTGAAAAGTCGTTGAATCACTTATAAGAATGGAAACCTAACCTAGATAGAGAGAAACACATGATTGGATAATATACCGAGTCTTAATAACAAATATTCTAAATATACTACACTAGTTAAGAAGTAAAAAGAATACATTTTTAATAAAAATAATAAATTACACGGAAAAACATGATAGAAATATATTAATAATAATTTAAATAATTTTTTATCTTAATTTTTAATAAATATTTTAAAAACATGTTTATCTCTTGGTCTTAATGGATCGTCATGCTATAACAGTTGAGCTAACCTGTGGGGTTATTTATTAAAAGGACTGCTATGATAAATGGTACCAAGTCTAAATCATCAATGCACTCATCGCTCGCGATAGAGCTTTATTTAAATGAAAAAACGATATTTTTTACGAATAAAGATAAATAAATATTTTAAAAGATGAAAAGTAATAAACCTAAAAACGAAAATCGAAATTCCTATTTGTAATTAAAAATACTGTTTAAAAACTGTGATTTTTGTGTTTGACGGAAAAAGTAGAAATTGGCGACGACCGTTGGCAAAGTTAAACTCTGCTCGGGAAAATGTGTTAAGGAGGAAATGAAATGAAAGCAAAGCAAAGAGAAGATAAAGGCATAAAGCAATGAAAATGATTAGCATAGTAAGTAGCCTTTTAAGTTTCCTTCATCACCTACCAATTAAAGTGACATGATTCGATAATCTTCACATTAGTGTACACACCTATCTATTGCCTAATCATAACTCAGTTGTTAAGTTGACTTTTTCCTACCTAGTCCCCACTCAACTTTTTTTTTTTTTTTTTTTTTCTTTTCTTTCCTTTCTTTTCTTGTTTTTCCCATTACAATTTTTAGCCTTATTTATCTGTTGCATCTATACAATATTTTAATTCTGGGTTTTTTTCATCCTTTAATTCAAATAGAGTTTTTTCTTTCTCACCAATTCAAGCACTATTCTTTAATTAAAATACCATTCTCTTCCTTCATGGATAGAAACCTTAGGCCACAAAAAAACTAATTAGGACATATCAACTATTTCAAAATGCAAAGCCTCACCAAAATCAAACCCCTGACCGTGATGCTTCAGTCCTCCTGAGAAAGACTTTCTTATATTATACACACTTTTGGGTCTCTCATACACTGTCCAACGTTGTTCTAAATAATGCTAACTTTGTTCATTACTTTGAACTTCAAATTTTAGAACATGGTTGGCCAAAATATTACTAATACTACTAGTATAATAGCTCTTGTTTTTCCTTTTCCTTTTGGGGCTTTCAACGAGTCAAAACTTTTTAGTTGCTATACGGATCAGTGTAAGGTAACGTACATTTAATATTACTGAATGTGATAAGAAATTTAATAGCTTAGTCCCAAAAATTGACCCCAGCCATTAAATATTATTATCGCTTATTATTATGGCTCGTTTATGCGATGAAGGATCCAAAAGTTCAAACTTGTCTCCAATGTGGCATGTAACACCCTAGGCATTTACCTACACATGTAACCTTCGACCAGCACGATTATAATATTAATGTCTCATTCAATCCAATTGATGTTTAGCAATTAAAAAGGTAGAAAATGGTTCATGAGCTATAATATCAAGTGGAACTAAAAATCCTAGACATTAAAATCGACTAATTAATGTATTTTAGTTCTTCTACGCAAACACAGAAATTGAGAAAAATAGAAGACATAAAAAATTCTTAACCATATTGGAGTGCCATTTAGGAGAAAAAAAAAAGGATTGCAAAAAAAAAACAAGAGGGAACCTACGAGGCACTTGTAACGGCAGAAAAAAAAAAGGAACTCAAAAGGAAGCTGAAAAACAGAAAAAAGAGAGGAAAGAATGCTTGCTATTTAGGACAAAACAGCAAATCAAAGGACAACAACAAAGGTTATGGTTGAGTATTAATATTATTATTCTCAAATTGCAGTTCAATATTATGTTTTTTATTTTTCAGAGCTGAAAAAAAAAAAGAATTGTGTGAGGAGAGAGAAAATGGAATTTTTTTAGAGTTTGTTGGAACCGTTGGATCACACTGGTTCTGATCTGTACTTTTGGGTGCTCAGAAGAAGCCATGAATGCTGTAGATCCGGGTGTCTGGGACAACATTCGTCGCATTGTAATTGGCATTTAAGCTCTATTTTTTTGTTTTTGTTTTTATTATATTTTGTTTTTTAATCTTAGAATTCGCACTGTGTTTGAAGCTATTTGACTTGGGAATTTGGTGAGCCTTGTTTCGCTGTATGCTCTGAACTTGCTTAATGGGTGCTCCAGCTTGAATTTTGCCGTTTGAATTGGCTATGTTTTTGGTCGGTGATGGAAACGGCGTAATTAGGATCTATTCCTGGCCAATGTTTTAGGGTTTCAGGTTGAGGGATATCTTCAGTGTTAGCTTTGGATGCTTATTGCATATGAATGTTGAGGGGTTAGACATTGCGTTTGGAATGGTACAGTTGTTTTAATATGCCAAATTTAGTTTGTTTGTTTTGGGATATGTGGGTTGGTTGACTCAGTCACATTGGGTATGGTGCTTGCTAGTGTTTGTTGAGTGCTTAGAAAAAGTAACGAAGCCTGAGGAGATAGTTGGTGAATGAAAGTGGGTTTTTTTTTTTTTTTTTTCTGGGTTTTGTTGTTTGGAGATTGGATTTGTGGTGAGCTTGAGCTATGTGTTAACAATAATCATTGTTTGTTGGTTAGGGTGTTGAAGGTTTTTGACTTTGGATTGAATGGAGAACTTGAGGTGAAACTTGTTGAGCATTGCATTGGGTAGGGGAGATGCCACCTTCCCCGGCATTTAGATGCTCTCCTGGTAGAGAGTCAAGATCAGACAGTCACAAGCGCGGACGCAGTCTTGAAAGTGGATTGCACTTAAGAGAGAAAGATGAAGATCTTGCTTTGTTCAGTGAAATGCAGTCCAGAGAAAAAGAGGGCTTTTTGCTTCAGCCATCAGATGACCTGGAAGACTCATTTTGTAATCTTCTTTACTCGCATCTTGAGGAGAGAATGTATATATATTTATCAGTTGCTTTATTTGTGTGATACTCATGCATTTCTCCCCCATTTTTTATATTAATTTGCAGCCCAGAAGTTGAGACATTTTTCTGATATCAAGCTTGGGATATCCATTCCCGGTCGAGGAGAAACCAGTGAATTGCTTAATGCAGATGGTGACAAGAATGACTATGATTGGTGTGTAGTTTTTTCTATCTTTTGAATCTTACTATGCTAAATCTTGTTGTTGTGTTATGATCAAATTTTATGATTTCAATTCCAACTTTTTGCAATTGTGTTTCTTTCACACTAATAGTTTTGTCAATAATTCAAAATCCCTTTTTTCCGAAGGTTTAGAATTAGATGTGCATTTTACTTTACTGATGCTGCATTTCTGTTTTATTCGTTTGAAGGTTATTGACACCACCGGACACTCCACTGTTTCCTTCACTAGATGATGAACCAGCAGAAATAAATGTTGTGAGCAGAGGCAGGCCTAGAAGTAAACCTATTTCCATATCAAGATCATCTACGGTGTGCTTTGAAATCTGTTTTGTGCACAATTACCTCTTGAATGAAAATCCTAATATTTTCTTCTCTGTATGAAAAGTGTGTTATTTTAGTCACTATCCACCTTTTGTTGGACACTTTCAGATGGAGAGAAGTTACAAAAGCAGTAGGGGCAGTGCAAGTCCTAATCGCTTAAGCTCATCCCCTCGATCTGGGAATAACACATTGCAATCAAGGGGAAGGTCTTCATTGACGCCAAATTCTAGTCCAACTCAAGTTATTAGACAGGCTACTCCAACAAGAAGACCATCTCCACCTCCAACAAAGCCCGCAACACCTGTTTCTAGGTCCTCTACTCCTACTCCTCGGCGAATCAGCACTGGCTCGGGTAGTCCTGCCGTCTCATCTGGGATTAGGGGAACTTCCCCTGTTAAGACAAGCCGTGGAAACTCCGCTTCACCAAAGATAAGAGCATGGCAAACAAACATTCCTGGTTTCTCTTCTGAAGCTCCTCCTAATCTCCGGACATCTTTGGCTGATCGGCCGGCATCATATGTGAGGGGTTCATCCCCAGCATCCAGAAATAGTAGGGACTCTACTTCTAAATTAGGTAGGCAATCAATGTCTCCCACGCCTTCCAGGAGCAGCAGTTATATTAATAGTCATGATCGAGATCAATTTAGTTCACGCAGCAAAGGTTCTGTCATATCTTCTGGTGATGATGATCTGGACTCTCTTCAGTCCATCCCTGTGGGTAGCCTAGACCGATATGGTTCAAGAAGGGGTGGTTCATTTTCAAACAGCAAATCTCCCTCAATTTCCAAGAAGCCAGCCAGGATGGTGTCCCCAAGTTCTGCTCCTAAAAGATCTTTTGATTCTGCTCTACGGCAAATGGTATTTTTTTGCTTAAATCTTGACTTACTTTCTCAATCATTTTATAGTTCGCTGAGTAATTTCAACTAAAGAAGCTGTTTTTAATATGATATTCCTAAATTGTCTATATTAAAATTCTCGTTTGACAAAAAGATATGTTCAGTCAACTCTTCTCTGCATATGCATGCACATAATTTCCCTCTTTTATTCACTTTCCTTTTCACATATGCTAATAAGTTAGAACATTCTTAAAAGGAACTTGGGTTGAGGCACTTGAATCTCACATAGAGTAGTATAAGATGCTCAGTAGAATATTTAGGTGGTTCTCTTCTTTAATAGTTAGCTTTTAAAGCTGGGTTCTCCAAGTGCTTGGATACTTATCAATTGGTACGAAAGCTGGTTGCAATTAAAGTGAATAGGTTGCTTAAGTCCCAGATCCAGTAGTATAAGTTGCTCGGGGGAATATTTAAGTATTTGGTTATCCCTTTATAATAGCTAGCTTTTGAGTGTGGGTTCCCCATTGCTTGGGTACTTGTCAAAATCAAAACAATTTAAATTGAATTTGGAGTGAGCCAACTATCTTCGATCTTTCTAGGCTACCAATAATCAAAACTTTGACATAATTTCAAGTATGTGTGTATTTCCCCCAATACTCAGGAACTGTTGGCTAGAATCCCCTAGTGCTACGGAACTCCCCGGGTCTTCCAGGGTTGTTACTGTGGAATCAGTTGGGATGTGATTAGGTAGGATTGGATTGAAGTGAACCTGGTCACCTGGAGAGTACAATCATATTTGATTTATTTATCTCTATAATCTTGGTACAATGCTTTATTTGGTTCTTCTGGTGCATGTTCTCTTTCCTCTCTGTTTATTTTTAAGCTACACATGATAAGACTATTATTCAAGTAAGTGACTTCAGCAAAGTCATCAATGAGCTTTTTTGTTGCGCTGCATATAAAGTGGCATACGTGGATTATCATAACCAAGTTTACACATTTGCTGTTCTTAGTCACGAATGAGTTTTTCTTGGAAAGAGTTGTTCATTCATTCATGCTCCCCTCACCTTTTGCCCTGATCTTTTCCCTTATGTCTTTAAGAGTTGGATGCGAACTTGGGATCAAACTGCTTACTTTGTTTGTTAACCAACCTTGCTGTGCCAGGATAAAAAAAGTCCTCAGAACATGTTCAGGCCTCTCTTGTCAAGTGTGCCAAGTACAACCTTTTATGTTGGAAAAGCAAATTCTGCACAACGATCCCTGGTATCTAGGAACTCCTCTGTCACAACAAGCAGCAACGCAAGCTCTGATCATGGTACAAGTTTTGCACCAGATACTGAAGGGAGTGACCACAATCAAGAAGATGCCAGTGAAACTGAAAAGATAGTATATGCTGACATTCATGAGGAAGTATTTTCCTTTGATAAAACTGATGTATTAAATGCAAACATTGAGCATGAGATCATTGATGAATCAGTTGATGTCCTGCACAATAAAACTATAGGCCCTATGATTGGTTTAGGTCCCACTGAATCTGAGACTTTTGTTTATCATGGTATTGACAAAGAATTCAGTGAAAGTTTAGAAACGTCCGATGCCATAGTTGACATTTCTGAAACTAGTGCTTTTGAGAATACAGAAATCTGTTCTAATTGTGGTTGTCCTCTGGAGGCCACTGATCAAACTGAGAAGAATCTTAGACTATGTCAAGAATGCAGCAGGAAAACCACATTGTTGAGACATATCATCCCGGATGCAACTTTGGCAGTTTCCAGTGACAATTCAGTGAATTCCACAAGCATTCCTACAGAAGAAAAACCATCACATGAAACAGACCAACTAGCTGTTGAGTCTAGACTGTCTCAAGAGAATAATGTGAGTAACGTGAGGTTTCCCCTTGGAGAACCAGGTGCAGAGGCAAATCACACTTTTCCCAGTGAATATATTTGGGACAACTCGCAACAAAATCCTCTCTCAAGTTCAGTGGAGAGAAATGAGCAGACGTCTACTAATCAGCTAGAGGTGGACCAGTCAGGGGTTGATTCCACGAAGCCTGATAATCATTCCGGGGAGCAGCAGTTGTCTCTTTCCAAAGACCGCTCAATTTTGAAAGCTGACCTCTTGGAAGGCACTGGCATCTCTGTACTACTAAAAAGGTCAAACAGTAGCAAAGGACCTGTAATTCAGGGCAGGACTTTTACTGCCACAACGCTATCTTATGATGACCTGTCCTTTGCAAGAAACAGCATGAACAGTATTAGAAGTTCAACGGGCCGTAGCAGCTATTCTACCTCATCATCTGTTGATTTCAGCTCAACAAGACATTCTGATTTTCGCGTCCAAAGGCAGTCAAGTGGCAGGAAATTGGATGTAGACTATGGATATGACGTCAGGATCAGGCCTCCAAGCCCTGGTTCATCTTTTTCTGGAATGTCAACCCATTCGTACCATGGATTAGGTTTTACTACACAAGAAACTTCATCTGGCAATACTGAATGCAGCAACCTAGAGGGGATACCCCAACATCTGCGAGAAATGCAAGCTTCAGAAAATACAGTGACAGATGTGATTGATTCTTCTATGAGTTCCATTGTTGCCAAGGAAGATAATCTTGAATACCATGACCGTAGTAGAACAGCTGATGCTTGTATCTCAGTATTAGTAAGCCCGGCTACTGGTGTTCGGCCTGATCACAATTCAGTGGCATCATTTCCAAATCATGAAAGCTGTATTTTAAGTGATAGAATTGAAGACCATCCGAATAATGTGGGCAGTGTGCCAAATACCGAAACATCAGTTCAGGATGCAAAGTCATCTTTTGATGAGGAAAATGATATGGAGAACTCTAATGTGGATGGATTGGATGCTCTGGTTACTACCAACACTTCTAAAATTGAAGAATCAGAAATAGATGGGGAAAAATTTAGTCAGAATGATACTGGAGTGGTAGATGATGATCCATCACTTGTATCAAAATGCCCTGTTGATGATTTTCAGGAACCTTCTGTTTCAATTTCTTCCAGTGATTCTCTTGCAGCTTCTGTTTCTGAGCTCAACGCCTCCGAGTACTCCCATGGCATAGGTATGATGCTGTTTGAGATGAGCATGAAAACTTTCTGTGACAATCTTAAATTATTCTTATGTCTCGAATACTGTCGTGTATGTACATAGCACATAGTTTGTCATGTAAATTTTAAACAGATAAACAAATTTCATGGTCTTGTTTTCTAACAGATAGAGTAGTATACTTTGGAAGGTTGTTTCTTTACATATTTTTTTACGAATGATAATAATCTGAATTGATGTGCCTGATATGTTAAGAGTGGTAGTCAGCAGCAACTTAATAGTCCAGTTTCCAATTTGCCGGAAGATTTGTATTTCGGATTAACTTTTGTGTTTTGGAATCAAAAGTAGAATTTTTTTTTTTATTACAGAGTGTAACAAATGCACTCCCCAAAATTTCCAATGCAACCCCGAGGTAATTTTTTAATAAAAAAGTTCTATTTTTTGATTTCATAACCGCTGCTCTTGAGGATCTGTAATATTTTTCTACGAGCTTTCTGAAATCTGAACAAATACTTCATTAATAGTGGGGGAGTACAAGAAAGCTGTTTCTCAATGTACATGGTTTTGGCGCTTGTAATCTATTTTATCTGCTGAACCTTTATTTGGAGAAAATATTAGTGCTCAGCAAATTTCTGACAGATTTCTAATGCTATTTCCCAGAAGGATCCACAGTTACGGTGGAGTGTCAAGATGGTGTTAACACCAGAAGCTTGACACTTGAAGAGGCAACAGATACTATACTTTTCTGCAGCTCTATCATCCATGATCTTGCATATAAAGCTGCAACGATTTCAATGGAAAAGGAACACTCAGAACCATTGGAAGGTTCTGAGCCGACAGTGACTATATTGGGGAAACCCAATTCCGATATAAAGGACACACGCAGCCAGATTGCCCGCAAGCGTGCTATGAAACCTCAGAAGGCAAGGCCTAAGATGGTAGAAACTGATGTAAAATCAGAATCGCCTACCAAGACTGAGAATGATGAAAATACTGATGAGTCTTTGATACGCAATGTTGGGCTTCCTAACAAGATAGACAGCATGAAGCCCCCTAATAAGCTTGAATCAAAGTGTAATTGCATCATAATGTGAGAGTTCATAGTTCAGATTGCCTTCTGATTTGTGCCAGCATTTCTTCTCCTTCTGTTGGCCTATATATATACACCAGAGCAGAGCTTAGCCAAATGCTTCCCCGTTTGTGTTTAGGTTTATGGCTGTTTCGGATAAATAGCCAATTGCTATGTGGTGGTTCCAATATATTGTAAGATATGGCACTTTGTGTTTGACATAATTGTAAAGTTATTTTTTTTTCCCCTTCCTTTTTTGTTGTAGGCCATTATTTTGAGGTAATTTGAGGATTGTGTTCCTCCAGATGCTCCATTCTTGTTATTTGATTTCCATCTCAAGTGATTCATGAAAGGAAGTGTGAAGTAGAACTCATTCATATTCGTTAAGATTGTGAAAAGCATACTGATTTCTTTGCTAAGTTTTTCCATGTCGGACAGAGCTGCAGTTGAATAGATTTAGATTTTTTCTTCTAGACTAGTATTTTATGCATTGAATTGCACAAGATAACTGTTGAATTTTATATAATTAAAATTTGTAATAAATAAATATTTTAATATGTGTAAATTATACATATAAGTTATATAGATTCTATTTATAGTAACTGTTTTAAACTGTCATATAATATTTATAACAATATATAAAAAATTAATTATTATTTTAAAAATTAATTATTTATAACAATATATTTATAACAATATATAATATCTTTTTTGTGTTCATATTTCGTTATGTAGATTTACCCTTAATTATTGTTTTAAAAATTAATTATTTTATAAATAGTTTATCTTTAATTGTTATTCTACAACCCTCTTTTATCTTTGACCGTTATTTTAAAAACTTATTTTGTGTACATATTTTATTTTTTTAATTTTACATTTAATAACTATTTTAAAATTTAATTATATATTTCGTATCGATCTTAACTCAAATTTCTATGAAAATTAAAAAATGTAAACACACAAGTGCGACAACATTTGTATTTTTGCTAATTATTTTTATTATATTAACATTTTTTTTGCACCAATTAAGTATTGAAATTTAATTTAGATATAGAGATACAGAAGAATAGATTGGAAGAGGCAAATGATTAAAAACATCAAATATATAATAGAGATTAAATGTGTTAAAATAAAAGAGAAAGATGTATAGGATGAATCCTTAATGTTTACTAATTGGGACATATAAATCCTATGTAACAAACTTGTTACAAATATAATCAATTCAAGGTCCTTGTAAAGATTTGGTAAAAATATATGTTAATAGATCACTTAAATTAACAAACTCAGTCTTGATGTCTCTATATATGGTCTTTTATCAATAAAATGATAATCAACATCAATGTGTTTGATCCTTTTATGAACGACAAGATTAGAACTAATATGAAGAGCAACCATCCAAATTCTAACTCTTTAATTGTTTTAAGTCAAAGAAGTTCACAATTGGTCGTGACCATAACTTTATACTCTGTTTCTACACTAGATTTTATCACAACACTTTGTTTCTTGCTCTTCCATGAGATTAAGTTATCGCACATCGAGACACGATATTCAAAAGTGGACCTTTTATTAGAAGGAGATCCTGCCCAATCAGTATTTGAATAATAGACAACTTTAGTATGGTTATTGTGACCATATAGCAAACCTTTTCCAGGAGATCCTTTAATGTACTTTAATATATGAATAATTGCATTCTAATGATTTACACATGAAGAATTGACAAATTGACTCACCACCTTGACTGCAAAGGAAATGTCAAGACAAGTAATACTAAAATAGTTTAATTTCCGAACTAATCTTTTGTACCTTAGGATATGAGAAAGCTCCCGCTGATTAGGTAGATGGTTGATATTAGGATCCATGAAAGTGTTAATAGATTTTGAGTTCATCAACCCAAATTCTTCCAAAATATCCAATGCGTACTTCCTTTGTTATATAAAAATACCAATCATTGTTGGATTGTGCTACCTCAATCCCCAAGAAATAATTGAGTTTGCCATGATTTTTTGTTTAAAAGTGGTGACAAAGGTGTTGTTTCATTTGGGAGATGTCATGGGGTCAATACTTGTAAGAACAATGCCATTGATGTACGTTTGGCAAGTGAACCAATCGTTAACGTAGTAATAAAATATCGTCCTCTGGGATTGACTTGTTGAATACTAGATTCCTAATTTACGTAATTTTGAGCAAATGTGAATCAATGTAATTGCAAGCATAAAAGTTATAACAAAAAACTTTAATCAAGAGAAGAATCGTTAGAGGATTGATTTCGTACTTTTTCCTATAAAATTCTACCCATTTTCAATTGATGCAAGTAATGTAATCATCCACTTGAGCTTACTTACAGCTGTTTTACCCCTAATCCCTTAGTAGGTAAAATCTATTTATTGAATTCGAACCCCCAATTCATTAGGTCAGTTTACAAAAATTCAATAAAATCATGAAAAATCATTAATCATCTCTATTGCAAACTAATTAGATATGCCCAATTTCCCAATTGTGACATAATCTAACCTGTCTTGTTCATAATCGCAAGCAATCCCCAATTTCCCAATTGTGAAATTGCTCATAAATGAATGATAAAACCATAAACAAAGCACTGGGATGAAGAACATTAGCAAAACATCAAATGTAAAGAGTAGAACCTATAATCCAAAGTCTTACATCAATCCTCCAACAAAATGAAATTAGTTTTGCATACTGAAAATATAAACTCTAGGAAGAAGAAGAAGTTCCTTTTCCATGAACGCTCCCCTTTATATTTCCTCCACGTTCCTCTTTGCTGAGATCACTTTCTCTCTCCTCCAACCGTTTCCCCATATCTCTCCTCTTTATATTTTCTTTTTCTTTTAAATCTTTGAGAGTCCACGTAATCTGCAATTTTCTCACTAGAAAACCACAGGTTGTGGAAAAATCCACAGGTCACCTATGGAACACTCTGTTTTGCGCATGATCTTCTGAAGTCAAAACCACAGGTCGTGGAAAAATCCACCAGGCACCTGTGGAACACCCTGTTTTGTATCCTCCAATTTGCTGCACAAAACCACAGGTCGTGGAAAAATCCACCAGGCACCTATGGAACAAACTGTTTTGAAACTTGCATCTTCTGAAGCCACATCCACAAGTCGTGGAAGACTCCACCAAGCACTTGTGGAACATACTGTTTTGCGTCTAACTTACTCCTTTCAGACCTGTTTACACAAACAACGCACCAATCCAAATGTATGATCCGAAACTAGATAATGCATGATGAAATGAGTCTAATAATGCACAAATGAATAAAAATGTCCTAAACTAATGCATGAATATATCTATATATGATATGCTCATCAGCCATCAACATATATTATTAAATAGATACACCTGACACTTGAGTATGGTAAAACTGAATGATCTACATCCTTATGAGTTATTCCAAATTATTGAACTACATTACTAAATTTTCCAAACCAAACCCAAAGAGACTATTTCAAGCCATATAAAGATCTGCATAAATGACATACCAATCCAAAAGACTCCCTCTAAGTAATAAACCCGAAGGTTGCTCTTTATAGATTTCTTCTAGCAAATCCCTATTAACAAAGTCATTTGTAACATTCAGTTAGTAAAGAGGTCATTATTGAAAAGCAACCATGGTTAAATAAGCGAACAAAATTCATTATGCCACTAAAGAAAAAGTATCACTATAATTCAAACCAAAATCTGTGTATAACCTTTAGGCATAATGAAAGCTTTCAGATTATCAATAGTATCATCAAAACCAACTTTGACTGCAAAAATCCACCTATAATGGGATGAGTTGTCAAGTTCCACTATTCTAAAGAGCACTTATTTCACCAAGCATGGCCTGATGCCAACCAAGATGGGCTAAGGCATCACCTATAAATTTTGGAATTGACATAGAATAAATAGACCAAAAACATGTATAAAAAGGTGGAAATAATCTAAGATAATTCAAACCAATGTAATTAAGATATGGATTACGGGTAGAGTGTATACCTTTATAGAGGGCAATTAGAAGTTCATACTCAATTGTCTAAGTCGGGAGAGGATGGAGATGACAACACTAGAAGTGAGTCATTCATTGGAGGTGGAGAATCCGGAGGTGCACTAGACAAGGATCACAAATAACAGGGATAATGATTGTAGTAGACGAATGCACACAAGGAGAAGGAGACTTACAATAATGGGAAAACTCAATGAAGGTGACATCTGCTGAAATGAAATAACAATTAAGAGAAATAGATAAACATTTATATCCTTTATATGATCTAGTGAGAAATGTCTAATTTACTTGATTTTATATATGTTTTGGCACTTGAAATGCATGAAATCAACACAAATTGAGTAAATCAACCATCCTTGGCTTAAAATTACAAAATGAGATATTAAGAATTAGATAGATTTAAGTTTAATGAGTTTCTTATGAAAATGCAGCACTTTTTCCAAGACCTAAAAAATGGTGCAACTAAGCTTCAAAAATGATGTTGAGCATTGTAAGATGAGTAAGTAGAATTTAATTCCAACCCTCACAATTGAGCAACGAAGAAAGGTGTTGAGCGACAAAAAGAAACCTTCAACAGGAGACCTTGACCACCAAACAAAGAAGTTAAACCATGGAAGAAAACTCTTTAAGGGAGAAAACTTCAAGTGTTGATCATTAGAGAAAGAGTTAAGTTATGATTTTAATGTCTATAAAAATAGAGTAATGTTCTATTTTAGGAAGCTTATTTTCTAGATATCATTAGACACTTTTCTTTGTACTTTTGTAAGATCCATGTAAGAGACATGGGAGAGGGACTCCAACTTCATATTCTTGTAACTCGAGTTATCATTATGAGTAGTTGAACTCTCTTGTGTTGAGGTTGGATGTAACTTTTCTGATTCTCTATACTACTTCAGATTTCATATATATAAATGCTTTTATGTAGTGTTAATGATGTGGTTTATTCTTGATTGTTTGGATGAACTAACCACTCATTTTATTTCACTTATTTAGATCGAGTTGGGAAACTAATCTTAAATATATGGTCCAATCAAGTCATATAATGTATTTGAATGTTTGGAATAGATTTAAATGCTTTAGCTTAGATTAAGTCATGCACTTAAAGTGATGATTCATTCATCAAAATTTGAGGAGTAGCATTGTGTTTGAAATCTTTAGGTTCTAAACTCAAGGAATTGATTTAGAATGAGCCAAATAGTTTTAGGAACATTGGATGATGGTATTAGTATATAGTGAATTAGTAAAAATGAAGTAAAAGAAGATCAATGAAGTTCAATGTCAACACGTTTATTTTTATTAGTTAATTCCATTTCAATCATATATTGTTTTACTTTTTCATTATAAACTACAAAAGTACTGTTTTATTGCAAACTAAGATGTTTGAGTTATTGGAGAATCTAAACAAGTCCTTGTAGATACGACACTTTTTTTGTCAAACAACAAGTTTTTGACATCATTGTCGAGGATTTTTGTCAAGATAATCAATAGTTATAATCATTTTGGATTTTCTTGTAAATATGTGTATATATTTAGCAATTTAAATTTTTATTGTTAGTTACTCTTTTGTGCTCACTTGCTTTTGAGTTGCTTCTTTTGTGCAAAGCAGGAGACAGGTTGAAGGCTTGTTACTTGATCCTGAGATAGAAAGAATAACCAGAAGAAATAATAGCAAGATAAGAAAACAAAATCAATAAGAAAGGTTAAGAAAGCAGTAAAAAGAGTCATCCATTCCTATCTTGACACAACAACATCAAACAAAGTCAATGGAACAAAGAATCCTGAAGAAAATCAAAAGAGAAGACTCTTGGTAAACTATGCTCACCAACAAGGTCCAAGACACTTTGCCCTAGCATAGCTAGGCCAACCAAGGGAGTAGAAATGAAGCCAGTTCTACTGTCACTCATCACCTTAAATCAGTTTACAAGCATGGACCATGAAGATGTTAAAATTAGACACTAGAAAACCCCACTAGACGAGTCCGACAATAAGTAGGTTTTTTATGATTACAAAATTTATGATGAAACAAGGGAGATAAGACAATACACATGTTCCAGATAAGCTTAGATTGGTTGCAATTATATCTTAGATAAAGCTTTGGACATATGAAAGGACAATTAAGTGATAGACTTCATTAGACATGCATACATGACCATTAGACAACCCAGGAAGTCATGAATTGATTGCTTGTAAAAATTAATATGCATATCTATATCTTTTGTTTAGATAATGTGTGTTCAATGAGTTTAAGCCAGGCATACAAAAAAAAAAGAACATGTTAATGCTTGAAGAAATAAATACATAGATGAAAAAGTAAGGCTTAGACGAGCTTAGTTAAAAGCAATGCTTAAACTAGTTGAAGGCTGGATCAAACAACCTATGTTGTTAAAAGACATATCTATCAAACAATGATGTTGACCAAACAAGTCAACTTAAAGTGCTAAAAGGAGCAAACGAGTCAAAACAAACATCGGAAAAACAAAGAGACAAAGCATTAGACGAGTCAAACATAATGCATCAAAGAAGTCATGCAAAAACACAAAAAATACTAGACAAATATCTATCAGGCAAGTCAAGTCAACTCATGAAACAAAATATTGAAACACCTATCCAAGGATGGCAACAAGCAGGGTGCGAATGGGTTTCGCTATCACATACCCATCCATAGAGAAAAAAAATTCATCCTCATCCCTATACCAAAGCGTAACGTGTACCAAATTTTTGTATCATCCATATCTCCACCGCGTAACGAGTATATACTTGTACCTAGAGCTGTCAAAACGGGTAACCTGACCCGATCCGGCTCAACCCACCACGGGTTATTGATTTAGTGAGCCAACCCAACCCAGCTCACTTTTTAACGAGCCAAAAAAATTTGAACCCGGTCCGGCCCACCACGGGTTGGCTCACGGGTTTACTTAATCAAAAAAAGTATTATTTTTTTTTTATTTTTTTTTCAGTCAAAACTAAATTGTAGTTCTAATTAAAATCTAAATAAAATTTAATACAATGAAAATACAAACCAAAATAAAAAATATACAAATTATTTATGTGTTGGATAAAAAAACAACTTAACATGACCCAAATGTGAAACCCAACTTAATAAAAAAAAAACACTTGTGTGACCCTTTTATCATCAACCCGGCTCACCACGGGTTCAACTCAGATGAGTCGGGTAAAAAATTAACCCGTATTGAAATTTATAAAAAAATTTCAACCCAACTTGGCCCGAACCCATGATGAGCTGGGTTGTCTCGCAGGTTCTAACCCATTTTGACAGCTTTACTTGTACCCATTCTCACTTTATTGAATAAAAATTTATTGAATTTCAATACCAAATAAAAATTCATGAGAGTTAAAACATTTATTGAATTTGCAAAACTTAATGTTACCTAGTTGATAAAATTTAAAAATAATTTAAAAAATATATAAAAGAAAAATAAATATTTAAATTAAAAAATATTTTAAATGTATGTTTACTTAAATTTTTTAAATTCTAATGAAATCCCTTCTTTTGTACATTAATAATAATTATCATACATCACTGGATCAAAATCATACAAAGAACAAAGATTAAACTAATAATAATTGAAATTTAACGTACATATTTCATCTATTGAACTATAATATATGTTAGAGGGTGATAAAAAAGATTCATGGCAATTACATTAAATTATTATATTATAGTAAATAAAATTTATTTACACAATTATAGTAAAAAAACTATAGTATGATAATGAGTTAACAAATAAAAATAATTATATAAAAAATATCAAAATAGTAAAATAAAAAACAAAATAAAAACATGAAAAAAAATGGTCAAATGGAAACAATTTGATAGACCAGTGAATGAAATCACATAAAAGAAACTAAATGTATAGTTAAGAGTATGATAAGAGGAAGAAAATCTTAGAGATCTAAGAAATATTTTCAAATATAAACCCGGTCAAATGGTTGAGAGATAATAATTTTTTTTAGCGAAACAAAAGAGTTTTTCAAATGAAAAAAAAAATTAACAATAATAGAATAAAGAAGATAAGTTATTTATATTACTTATTAAATGAAAGGTTCGTGCTATTAAACACTTAGAGTGTTAAACATTCTCATGTGAAAAGAAAATATATAATAAATAAAAATATTAAAAAAGAGTAGAATATTCAAATGTGATAAATAAAAAATATTTAATTAACACACATAATTTGAGCATAATTGCACAAAGGTGTTGATAAGAGGGAAAATATCTTGGAGATACAAATGAATTTTAAGACAAATCAACACACACAATTCTCACGTGAAAAGAAAATATATAATAAATGAAAGTATTATAAAAGAGTAGAAATAAATATTCAAATGTAAGAAATAAAAAATATTTAATTAACACACAATATTTAAGCATAATTGCACAAAAGGTGTTGATAAGAGGAAAAATATGTTAGAGATGCAAATGAATTTTATGACAAGTCAACGCACACACATACTTTTTATGGCCTTGGTGCTTTTGATTTCACAGTAAGTCAAGAGAGTTATTTGGAAAGGATGTATCTTAGAAATTTTAAGAAAGATTTTCCAATTTGTAGCGTTCAAATATTTTGAAATACGAAAATACCTTCTGAAACATCAAATTTAGAAAATATTAACAATAACAAGGTGTAGGGACTTTTGTTATATTTTTAATGAGAAATAGTATAAGAAGGACAACTTTTATGGGGTGCAGAAAAAAAAAGACATGGAGGTGCAGGAAGAAGCACTCAAAACCTGAACCCAAACACTACACCAAAATACAAAAAGAAATACAAAATACAAAACTGGCGGGAACATCGGCGGGAACTAGCTTTTTATTTACTAATCATCATAACCCATTTTCTGTTCTTTAAGCCGTTCTTCACTCATCTTCTGCTCCGACTCAACAAATTTCGAATGGAGTCGGATTCAGACTCCGACGGATCTCACATCTCCGCAACTCCTCCGAGAAATTTAAGTCCGTCACCACCGCGGCCGCCACCACCACCTCTCGTGGTGTCAAATAAATCCCGAATCAGAATCAAACCCTCAAAATCAAAACCAGGTCCTTCTGGATCCTCCAAAGCCCCGTCGAAACCCGACCCGGTCCTGGAAACCCCTCTCTCTCTTCCCACCGATCTCCCCTTCCAAATTCGGCGACCTTCCGACGCGCCTTCAGTTTCTTCCTCCATCGAAACCCTCCCTGCTGGTTTCTTCTCTTCCTCCCACTCTGCTTCGTTCGCGAAGATTCGAAGACCGCTCATTAACCTAGAACCTTCTGGAATCGAACCGGTTCTTACTCCCACCGCGTCCAATTCACGCGCTAATAGTACCGATGCGAGGACACGCGGAAAGACGCGGCTTCCGAACCTGATAGGTGCCAGCGCGCCTATGCCTACTGTTAAGCCTCGACCATGCAGCGGCGGCGATGGGAACTTCGTGAGGCTAAACTTGAGTGGCAAGCGAAGGAAGTTCCTGAACAAGAAGGGAAAAAGCGGCGGGAAAAGATACAAGAGAGGGAAATTCAAATCGCAGCACGAAAGGGAAGGGGAAGAGAAGGATATTGGAGAGTTGAAGCAGAGAGGGGGTTGTAAGATTCGTGAGATTGATTGCGCTGTAGTGGAAGAGGCTGCGGCTGCGGCGCTTGATGAGCCTTCGGAGGAGAATTTGGTGAAGATTTTGAAATTAGTTTATGGCTATGATTGTTTCCGAGACGGGCAGGTTGAGGCAATTAAGATGGTTCTTGCTGGAAAGTCAGGAGCGGTTGTTTTGCCGACCGGCGCCGGGAAGTCGCTGTGTTATCAGTTGCCTGCTCTGATCTTGCCTGGGATTACATTGGTCGTTAGTCCATTGGTGGCTTTGATGACTGATCAGCTGAGGCAATTGCCTTATGTGATTAGGGGTGGTCTTCTATCTAGTACTCAGGTGTGTTATACGTTCTACCTTGTGCAGTGTTGGTTGATTGATTCTGTTTGTTTAAGCTTCTGAATAACCTTTATATGAGAAAAAGAAAGAATGTGATAAGTTAGGTCGTTCGGAACTAGTTGTTAGAGTGTAAGTGCGTTTGAAGGTTTTGGAACGAGTGTGGTGTCAAATTTTCTTGGGTGGTCAGCATTTAGTTCATTGGTGAAGATCTCTCTAGTTTTTCTCCTTCTCTCAAATTCTCCGACAATAGTACTTACTGAAAAAGAAATATGCGGGTAAATGACATCAGCTTCTCGCTAATGTTAAAATGCCCTTAACTTTCATAGAGGTCCTTTTTAGTTTACTTGTCCAAAAGTTATGCCTCATAAGTTGATTTTGACTTGAGGTTTAATGAATTGTAGTTTCTTATTTTCTTCTTCTTCTTCAAGTGTTATCCTTATGCATATTCTTCTCTTATAACAAAATCAACTTACGGGCTTTAATTTCTAAATAAACTTTCTCACCGAACTTCTTTAAAAGCTAAGTTTAACTTCTATACAAGTTAATTTTTATTTACGGGGAAAACTTAATTCTATTTTCTCTTCTCCTAAAAATGCATACTGATATGTTCGATGTTATTATTTCATCTCCTTGTGTTTAATTAATCTCTTTGTGTTTACTAATATTAGACACCTGAAGAAGCCTCTGAATCACTGATGCAGCTTCGACAAGGGGGGATAAAGGTAGGACTTTCAACAACTAGACGTATGAATGCAACTTTGGCTTAGATTGTGTAGCACTGACACTGATTTTTCACATAAAATGGTTTTATTGTTTGCAGGCCATTTTTGTATGACGTGTTTGCATGTTCAGATTTATTGATGTTTTAAATTTTTGATTTACATAGGTGCTTTTTGTTTCACCGGAGCGGTTTCTGAATGAAGGGTTTCTGTCTATCATTTCTTCTTTGCCAGCCATCTCACTTGTTGTTATTGATGAAGCACATTGTATATCTGAATGGTGAGGGAATTCCTATGTCATTTTGTGGTATTAATCTGTTTTATGTTTGATCTTGAGATTTTGAAAACATTTTTACAGGTCTCACAATTTCCGACCGTCTTTTATGCGACTTAGAGCATCTTTGCTTCGTAAGACACTTAATGTTCGTGCTGTGCTTGCAATGACAGCAACTGCTACTACCACAACTTTAGATGCCATCATGTCGGCTCTAGATATCCCTCAGTCAAATCTTATTCAGAAGGCGCAGTTTCGGGATAATTTTCATTTATCAGTGTCTATGGTCAGAAACAGGCAAGTTATATGCTTCTACTTAGCTTGTATACTTTCATTATGTGAACTTTGTTAAACTTATGTTTTAAATCTTTGAACATATTAGAATGAAAGATCTACTGATTTTGATAAAGTCTCCTCCTTTTGCGGAAGTTCAGAGCATCATTATATACTGCAAATTTCAGGTGTGTATATGGACTGCTTTTTGCCAACTTTCAAGTACGGGAGTTCTATGATTGCAATATATTCTCGCTTCTAGCTCAGAGCATTTTATATGTATAATATTTTTGGCAGAAAGGCAGTTACTGAGATCCATATGATTCAGATTTAACATTTCGTTTTCTATAGTTGATAATTGAATATAAATAGGAAAGTTTCTATGTTGGTGGGAATTAATGACACATCTTCTTGTTCCAGTACGAAACCGATCAAGTTAGCAGATATTTGAATGATCACAGTATCTTGGCAAAGGTTAGCTTTGGATTTTTCTTTTACATTGCATGTCTTTCTGTACAATCCTTGGCACTGAGTTAAACTTGATGATTGATTTCTCATGTAGAGTTATCATAGTGGTATCACTGCAAAGGAACGTAGCTATGTACAGGACTTGTTTAATTCCAACAAGATCAGAGTGGTGAGACGAATTTTATGATTTAATCAGAGATATTGTGAATTTGTGACAAGTGCATATATATATATATATATATATATATATATATTTCTTACATAGTACATAAAATAGTTCTCTTACATTAAAATAAATATCGATAAAGGAAAAATACTTAAATTTCTTTTTTCATTTTGTTTAAATATATAAATTAGATATATTGGTTGGTTTTAATCTTTTCAGCAATACCTTTTGAAAATGTTTTCTTTCTGGTTGAATAATAAAACAAACAGAAGTATACGCATGCAAAATACATGTTTAAAAATTAACATACAAAATATAATTACTATACTTTTTTATTACAATATAAATATTTATAAATTTTATTGTCTCTAATTTTATTCTTACAAACTATAATGATTAAATATCCATAGAGTTTGAATTGCTTTACTTGTTGAAAATTAATTTTTTGACAAGAAAACTGAAAAATACTAAAATTTAAATCTAAAAGTAAACTATATGTTCATAAATATTTAGATTTATATAACTGTAAATATCTAGGTTTATATAAATATCAATTTTTAAAACAATTATTTGTAATATATCACATTAAAGTATAATCATGTCCAATGGATGGTGAAATAAATTCACAGTTGCTTAGTTCAAATTGAAAACCACGAGTGAGTATAAAAACTATACAAGTGAATGTTAGATAAATTAATTTTATTTAGGTTTACGTGAATGGTAGAAATTATATTTCTTACAACAGTTAAATGTTTTATTAATTCTGTATTGAAGATTAGTACTCTTAAAATTTAATTTACCTTAACAAACACTACTTATTTGCTAATAAAAAATTTCCTCATTGAAATTATGTTTATATCACGTGTCATTAGGATATTTTGTGATATATTTTGCTAAATTTTAAAATGTTATACTTTAACGTGCTGTTATTCTATTAAGTAATTTTTAATTTATTTTTTTCATGTAACAAACGGGTAATATAATTGTTATTATAATTTTAGTAATCTTTCATTTAATTTTCCAATGCAACACACGGGTGATATACGGGTTTTCTTTGTGTTTCCTCGTTTTAGTTTCTGTCACTGATAACTTATGTTTTTTCTGAAGGTTGTGGCCACTGTGGCATTTGGCATGGGGCTAGATAAAAGTGATGTTGGAGCTGTAAGGCTTATCACCTTGTTATTGTTTTCTGTATTCATTTGCATGAACTGGTGTACTATAGAAGTCCTCTATCATATAGTGATTCACTGATTCTTATTGTTCTCTTATTGCATGATAACCTGCTTTTCCATGTCTTATGCTTCAAACCTTTGAAATCTGGCTGTATCATAAACAATCGGTTCTTCTTCAAGATTTTTATTTATGGTTAAAATCCAAATATGGGTGACAAAGTGAGCCAAGCGGCTCACATGAATTAACTCACCATATGATGAGCTAAAGATGAATTAGTTTAACCGGACTTACTTTTTGTGAGTCGTAAATTTTGTTACCTGACTTACGTCACAGGTTGATGGGTTAGTGGATTGACTCACTGAATGATCTTTTGTTATTTTGATTTATTTTGCTTAATAATTAGAGTATTGACTCTATTATTTCTTTTATAATAGTACAATCAAAGTGTTCTCTTATTTCACCAATGTTATTATAAATATAGTAATAGAAAATTAAAGTGTCAACCTACCTAACTTGGTAAATAAATAAATTAAAGATTCAAACTATTCCAACATTATTAAACATTCTAGTATTTATAAAGATTAAATTGTCAGCTTACATAATTAGAAATAATGAATAATTATAATAAGAAACTTATAAAAAAATGATAAAAAATTGATAAAGGGTTGTTAGTGATGGTTATGTGTTTTCTTGATATCTATTCTTACTAATGTTCTTATTAATGTGTTTAGTTCTTCAGTTAATAGTTCTATTTAAAAAATGATGTTTGAGCATCATGTTAGGATCGAGCGCTTACCACTAGACCAAAACCTATAGCCATTAGTTAGGGCGCAACTCTTTGCCACGATTCGATTGTGACCTGGCCCACTTTGTCTCTGCCATGGGACAATTGATGTCACTTGCAACAATCTCTCCCTTAGCAATTGTCCTACTAGGAATTCCACTCATGGATTATGACTTGGCCCATCTGGCTTCCGTCACGGGACAATTGTACAACCCATAACAATCTCCTCCTTAACAATTGCTCACCAGGAATCGAACTCGTGATCTTTATTCTGATACTAATTGTTAGAATCGAGCGCTCACCACTAGGCCAAAAGTTATAGCCATTAGTTAGGATGCAATTTTGCGCCACGATTCGATTGTGACCCAGCCCATTTGATCTCTATCATGAGACAATTGATGCCACCTGCAACACATTACTCGTACGCTTTAGTCTTGTATTTTACAGTTAATAGTTCTATTTAAAAATGATGTCTTCGAGCATCACTTGTACGCTTTAGTCTTGTATTTTACACACTACATATTTGCATTTGATATATATGATCTTGGATATAACAGTAATTCATGCTAGAACTCCATTGTCATGTCTGTGTTTAGGTAATTCATTACAGTTTGCCTGAAAGTCTGGAAGAGTATGTACAGGTACATAATTTCTTCTAAACTTTATTAGTAGTAGGGCAAGATATTCTAGCACATGCTTTTCTTAAAAGAAATTGATATTTTAGGAGATAGGACGTGCCGGAAGGGATGGGAGGTTGTCCTACTGTCACCTATTTTATGATGATGAGACATTTTTCAAACTTCGTAGTCTTATGTACAGGTAACACAATTCTTTTTCAATTTTATTTTTCTCGCCGTCAAATTGTTCTGTGATGCAATTTTTTATCCTCAGTGAAGGAGTAGACGAATATGCTGTGAACAAATTTCTGCGTGAAGTCTTTCCTGCTGATAAAAACTCCTGTGGGAAAATATGTTCATTAATCAAAGAATCTGCTTCACGCAGGCTCGATATGAAGGAAGAGGTCCTCTACTCTATATTACAATTCATTTTAATTTATTGTTTGATTACTCAGAAATTATTTTCAATTAAAACTTCGGATATCTTGTTGAGAAGTCAATCATGTTCATATTTTGATGATAACAAAGGGGGAGAGATATTCACATTTTGGTAGCTCCAATACATGATTTCATTAGGAGATCTTTAGGGTATGCATGCTATGTCAAAACGCCATTTTTAGCATATTATAAGTAGGTAATCTCGTTATTCGTACAATTTTTTTTTATCTCTTTGCTATTTACCTGAAGCCTGTAAAATCAAGATTGACTTCAAACCAGATAATAAGGTGGGTTTCTGTGTCGTGATTAGAAATTATTCTTTTTTGACAATCATATATAGTTGTAACAATCAGTCATCTGTCCGTTTATACAATATTTAACATGCTAGTAATGATTAACATGCTAATAATGAAACCTGTTCCTGTAAGGAAATCTAGAAAATGTATGCTGACTATTTTCGTCTAGGTCCACAGTTTAAAACATTTTTCCTATATTTTTCTTTTTCAGGTGATGCTTACTCTTCTGACACGCTTGGAGTTGGGCAATGTGCAGTACTTGCAGTTACTTCCACAGATAAATACAACTTGCACTTTGGCTTTCCATAAGGTGTTGCCAGACACATCCCTGCACGTGTAATTTGTCACACAAGATGAAGAAGTTTATGAATACTTGTCTCCCTAAATCTATATATTTAAACTTGATGGTTTATATAGGACATTCTAATCTTATGTTTGTTAAATTTTATCTGAAGTACAGAAAACGAAGTATGGTTTGACCGTTTCAATAATCATTAAGTTGCTTATTTTTTTTAACTTTTGGCATTTTGCAGACTACTCCGCCATTACTTGCCCAAAAAGTATCTGCTATAGCTGTAATTCTAAAAAGGTAATAATATCAAAGCATATTAAACTTCGCGTCCTTTCACTTTTTCCAGAATTTTTTTCCTTTTCCCCCCTGGATGGTACTGTTTTGCAAGTTATCTTAACGCTGTTAACCGCGATAAATATGGTTTATGATTCCAACTTTAATTTTTTGAAGGGAAGGTATATCTGGTGATGACACCTGGTTCCTGATTTTGATCTTTAGAGAAGCAGTTTAATTTACTTACACTCTTACTTTTGTTTAATGGAATCGTTGTTGTGTGATTTTTCAGATCTGAAAATAAGCGTGGGCAATATACTTTTGACATCCCTACTGTGGCAAATGACATGGGGGTTACAGCAGTTGAATTAACAAATCAGTTGTACGACCTGAAGGTTTGGATTAGTGGATATAATTTTTTTTCTTGAGTTCACGTGTGTGCGCTTAACAAATATGTTTAAATAGTTACTATATTGTAGATTTATAATATTTTATCCATAAAAACGTATGGCATCTAAAAAACTGTTTTCCTCGTTTTGAAAATCTTTCACATAATAAGTTCAGTACTGCAGCTGTATATTTTATGATCTGGAGATATCGTTGTATGTGCTAGGCATAGCCATGTACTGCACTTTTTTCATTAAGAGTTTAGTCTTGCCCATCATTGTTTTCAAAATAAAATGTTTATAATTTAATTTAATTTAATTCATATATGCACCTAATCCATTTGGCGTAGTAGCTCTATTGGAAGCAATGTAAATACAATCTGACCTCATTATTTGTGAAATATTCTCAGTTGATGGGAGAAATAACTTATGAAATGAAGGACATGGCCTACTGTTATAGGATCATTGAAGTCCCTACAGACTTGTTATCACTATCAGAAGATATTACCCAATGGTTATCAGAAGTTGAAAATTGTAAGGTGAGTAAATTCTGACAAACTTGTGGTACATTTATTCATTTTTGTACTTTTTTAAATTATATTCATCTGGGATGTTGTATCCTCTGCTCAATTGGTTTTCCTTTTCGATTTTGAAGTATTGGTATGCAATGTCATTAGAATTGATGATTGGATAATTCATAAGTTGCATTTTCTTCATGTTTGTGTGGTCAACTAAGTTATGATTTGATTAGATTTAATTTCCCATGGTTCTTTCTTTGAGTAGGTACAAAAAATGGATGCAATGTTTAGTGCTGTATATTATGCATTAAATCTATGTGATAAGATGCAAGGTTGCAATGGGACCAATCACACACCATGCTTGCAAAGGAAAATATTGGAATATTTTTCTGGAGTTGATAATACTGGTTTCTGCAAGAAAACTGATGGCCAAAGCAGGTTTTTTCTAATTTCCGAGCTAGGTTCTGTACTAGAGAACAAAATTAACTTATGAATGGCTTCAAACATCGCGAACTTAAATTCTAAAGTTCTCTAGCAAGTAGCAACATAATATGTTGATTATGCTATATGCTCCATTATCTTGAACTAAAATAGTGGTATTTACATGTGCAGTCCTTTCCTACGAGCGGATATAAAGGTAAGTTGTCACATGAACATTCTCATCATCTAAATATATCATATATTGAAGAATTCTCCTTAAAAGTTACTTGTTTCTTTGGTTATCGACAGGTCTTTTTACAGAGCAATTCGCAGGCCCAATTTACGCCAAGAGCTGTTGCGAGAATAATGCATGGAATTGCAAGCCCGGCGTATCCTTCAACAACATGGAGTAAAACTCATTTCTGGTACATAGAAATTGTATTTTTTTTATTTGATGACCTTAATACTGTTTGTGCATATTGTTGAGTTAAAACACTGCACGCTTGCGTCAGTATCATTAGACAAACTCATGATTTGTGGTTCCAAAACTTTTAGTCTTTGTTTGGGAAACAAAAGGAGAAGGAAAATCTAGTGAGCAGTAACTGTTCCTTCCATATTTTCCAAACAAAAGCTAAATATTATAATTTGATCTTTTGTTTTTATTGTTTGCTGGTTTTATATTATTCACTGGAGCAACGTGGTAAAACTGAACTTTTAATTATGGATTTCAGGGGAAGGTATACTCGAATAGACTTTAAGGTAGTGATGGAAGCAGCAAAGGAAGAACTTAAACATTTCGTCGGAAAAAATACGCTCTAACCATTTTGGACGGATTGATTTTACCATCTGATAAATTTGGATTAGGGGAGCAGAATCCGTGCAAGACCTGCATTGATCCAAGGACCAGGAATGGAGCTTACTTTGTTCCCTGTCAAGTCGTTGGAATTAAATTAAGGAGTTGTGTGGCATGTTACTGTTGTCGTAAATGGGGCGCCAGCACACATCTGTCATCTCAAGTTGAGACAAGCGAAAGGAAAAATGAAGCTCTGCCCCGTCTGTGCCTAATGATTTGCATTTTCCAATTGTCCATTGGGAATTGGGATAGCATGCGACCTGTGGTTGGAGGAATCAAGGATCTACAATCCTTTGCTGTCTGATATTTGTTGTCACCTTGTCCTACAGAGCGATCCCTCTCATCTTAAAAGGGAAAAAGGGTTGATTAACTAGCTCCACTTATAGGTTTTCCCCCTTTCTTGAATAGCACTCAGTGCCAATAATGTTATTATTTGCTTACCTTTAAATATCAACACCAATTTTAATTATTTGTTCATATATATATATATATATATATATATATATATATATTAATTCAGGTTAGCACAAAACAGTGAAATTTTTTTTTTACCTTTGTTATGTATGTATCAAGTGATATACGAATTATTTATTTTACTCTGTTGAAGTATATATGAAGGAATTTACGTTTTTTTTAGTCTGTAATCAGTTACCATGTGCAGAAAGAGGCACTGCCAATTCTCTGCAGAATAGATAATGGTTAAAAGACACGCACACCCAGTTAAAAATTAGAACAAACAAATTATTATAAAAAATAGAAATAATATATAAGGAGGCAATGAAAATTAGTAATAGCTTAAGCGAAGCCCTTAGCATTATAAAATTTTATATAAATGAGCCCCTTGTGTATTGTTTTTAATATCTCCATGTTTCAAATCTTGATATATCATTTATACTTTAGTGTGGTGCAAATGTTCTTGGGTTTTCAATACCTGTATTTTAATAGACATCGGGTCAATAATTTGTATCAAAGTTTACTAAAACTATACAGTAAAAAGAGTATTAATCATGTATTAAACCTTTTTTAATTAATTTAAAGTTTTGATGATGCAATACGAACTTACAAGTTAATATTGTGCTTTTGAAGTAAAATTAGCCGAGATATTTTGTAAAATAAAATAGCTAAATACTGAACACTTTTATCTTAAATTTAAAAATCTTATTTTTCTATACATAAAATAAAGACGTCATATTGTACATGAAGATTCTAAAGAAGAGAAGAATATTCAGGCGTGAGAGCTAAAGTATGACCGTTAGTTAGCGTTTGGAAGAAAAAGGAAGCAACCCAACCAACCACTGAGAAGACACCATTCCATTCACCTTTCTTCTCAAATGACTCTCTTTTCTTCCTAGATCCCTTGACTTTACACATTCCAATTTTACACTTTCTGTGGATGAAGTTGCAGCCATGCATTCTTTACCCTCATCAATCTCTTCCAATTACCCTCTCATTTCTGCTTTCGTTGCTTTTGCCCTTGCCCAATCCATCAAGTTCTTCACCACCTGGTTCGTGTTCCCTTTTCTTTTCTTCTTTCTGTGTTTTCTTAACACGTTATGGTTTTAACATTTAGTTGTAGCTGTTGTTGTTTAAGAACTCAAGGTGTTATAAAATACTTTTCAAGATAAAGTAACAGAAGATCAGATAGTATAAAAGTCTTAATGTTTCTTAGGTATGCAGGTTTAAGGAAAGAAGATGGGATCTTAAGCAATTAGTTGGGTCTGGTGGAATGCCATCATCTCATTCAGCTACTGTCACTGCTCTTGCATCTGCCGTTGGGTTGCAAGAAGGCTTTCAAGGACCTCTTTTTGCTATTTCCTTGGTTTTCGCTTGTACTGTATGATTTCTCCCTTTTAATTCTTCACATAAATCAACCCTCAATACCTCTTTGCTTAATGTTTTATTTACTAATGATTTTCTAAAGACCTAACCAGAGCCAAATCCAAAATTTTAGTCCACTGGATGGCAGAGCCTCAAGGTTTAACTAACACATCAAGTTGTTCATTTTACTTACAAGTCAGAATTCTAACATTGATGCGGTGATAGTCTTTCTCTTTGATAACTTAACTTACCTATCTCTCATTGATTTGCACCTTATTCCAATTTATGGATAGCTTTTTCTGCGGTCCAACTCTCAATAAAGAAACTAATTACAAAAGAAGAGTCTAAATTAAAAGTCTAATCCATTAAGAGAGAGCCTCAAGAGTTATCAACTAGTTTACTTTACTCAATGTAATGTTTCAAACAATCAAGGGTTCAATGCTATTTATAAGAGGTGTGAGCATACTTGTTTCAAATAACTAAAGGATTGATGTATGATATGAATAGATAAAAGAAATACACGGGAAGAAATCTGACCAAACATGTCAATGTAATTTGCTTAAACAACTAAACATGCATGTGTTAGACAATGGTTGTGTAAAATAAATTTCTGAAAGAGATTGGTGGCAGGTGATGTATGATGCTACTGGTGTAAGATTGCAAGCAGGACGCCAAGCAGAGGTTTGATGCCATTTTTTGTCCTTTCCTTTTCTTCTATGCAATTTTTTTTTTTTTTTTGTTTGTTGCCTTAGATTGCTGTGCATAGAAGCTTATCTTTGCTCCTTTAGTTTAGCTTTTTTCAGTGAATTTTATTGAATTTGAATCAATGGATTTTCCCAGGTTTTAAACCAAATTGTGTATGAACTTCCTTCTGAGCATCCTCTTGCTGAAAGGAGACCACTTCATGAACTTCTAGGGCACACACCCCCTCAGGTTATTATTTTTCATTTCAATGTTTCCTATAGTTATAATTATTTGATGGACCTAAGATTAACTAATGAAATTCAGTTCACCATTAAATGCCACTGCTTAAGATTCTATCATTCTCATACAGTTGCTGATTATGTTCACTCTGAATTGTAATTTGGTTAAGTTAATAACTAGCTTCTCCAAAGTTTTTTCTTTCTTTCCTTCCTCATTTTACTTAACTAGTTTATACCCTTTTAATCATTATAGAATTACCAACTTTTCATTTTAGTATGTATACTTAAAAATTATTAGTTTTAGTCTTTACATTTCTTAGTTTTAAGTTTTATGTGGAATTATGTTTTGATTAAATAAAAAATGATTTTTTTATAAATTAAAATTAACTTATTTTAAATTAATTTATATATAAAATTTTCAGATTTTATTTTTAACCTTCTCATAAACTAACTTAGTTTAAGGATATTCTATTTCATTTTTTTTATGTTTATTTTCTCTAAAAGTTCTTGTGTGTGTGCTAGGGATGTCAACAGAGCGGATAGGGTATGGGTAGTAGCTCTCCCATATCCTATCCGTTGTATAAATATTCATCTCGTAATCGTATCTATATCCGTCGGATATCTGTTATGCGGTTATCCGCATAATTTTTTAATATCCACGGATATCCACAAGTACCTACGGGTATTTTAAAAAAATAAAAATAAATATTTAACAATATATTTTAATCATAAATTCAAATAAAATACAATACATAATAATTATAAATTTTAAACAAAGTCCAAATAAGTCATTTAAATATTGTTGAATGACACTTTACAAAGAAATGATTTTTTTAAAAACACTAATTGATAAAAAACAACTCATTCAAAATCAATATGTTAATATTTTAATCATGTTTTTTTTTTAATTTAAATTAGAGTATAGCGGTACTGTATCCACGAGTACAGATACTATGATACCCGTATCCGTTATCCATGGATATCTATTTATAATATCCTTTTTACCCGTTGCAGGTTTTATCCGTGAATATTCACTGGTATAAATTTTTTTTACATCTCTGGTGTGCTTGATATGATCTTTTCCTTTCAAATTTGGACTATGTTATCTATGGCCATTTTAAATTTAAAAATAATCTTTTTAATTTATGTGAGAAAGAAATGTTCCGGTTTCTTTGTTCAAATGCCTTACTTAAACGTTATTTACGCAAATACATTGAACGGAAAAAATAAGCTAGTTAGTTATAAAAAACACACATCAGAATAGGTTGTGATGTAAACTAATTACAATAGTTACTCAAATAAACAAAACCTAAAATGAAACTTATAAAAGAGACTAAATGAAACATTTTTCAAATCATAAGATTAAAGGTACTGATTTTAAATTAAAAAATAATCTTAAATTTAAGAAAATAAAAAAAAAATATGAATCTATATTTTATGATTTAAGAAACAAACTAATGACAAGTAGTTTTTTTGTCAATTCTACAAATTATACTTGTTGAGAATAGTCAATTCTTTGATCACTAATAGTTTTTGTTTTTGTTTTTTTTTTTACCATTGCTTCCAACACTTCTAAATTACTAAATGCACCCAACAATCACAGAAAAAGTCTAAACGATCCTTCAGCATTGTACTGCATCACATTACCCCTGTCATTACTATCCATGCTTTCATCATTACCATTGCTGCATACGAAGAAGAAATTAAGAACGTTGAAAAGGAAGAAAATAGAAAATGTAAAAATAAAACTTGTCCAAAATGCCGAAACATATTTTATGTGTTTCGGAAAATTATTTTCAAAATATATTTCGTGTGAAATATTCTGGAAAACTTGTTCCAGAAGGCACCGTACGTATTCTGGAAGGATTGTTCTGAGAATTCGAAGATCTTTTCTGAAATATTTTTCACTTGTTTCGGAAATTTTGATCTGAAAATTTTGAAAAACTTGTTCAGACAGAATAAGTAATCTGAAAATTACTTTTATGAAGGGTAAAATGATATTTTGAAAATTTAGGGGTGAGCGAAGAAATTGTGAGAGTGCATAAAGGGAAAGCCGAACTTTTTGATGCTTAGAGCTCAATTTTATTTTCTATTTGTTATAAGAATGTTATAGTTTATACATGTAAACTTTCAAATTTTAGAAAAACATGGAATATAAAAGCAATTTGAAATAAGATGAAGAAATGATTGTAAATTAGTGTTTTGTTTTCTGTGATGGTTGTGCAGGTGATTGCGGGTGGGATACTTGGACTCTTAACAGCACTTGCCCTTCTAAGACCCCTCACTATAAATTGAGGCCTTTCTTCACTTCAGTTTCTGCTCTCAAAAATAACTCTGCATTTCAAGAACTTAACAATTTTTCTTTTCTGATGTCAAGAACATAGATAAAAAATTGAATGCAATAGCTCCATGCGTTCAAATCTATTACTGTTTGTGGGTGTTAGGTATCTAAAAGGGAATAATGTATTTCAAAGGAATTTAAGTCTAGGTTTGAGTTCATACGGAAGAAAAGAAGTTTTAGTAGTATAGAAAGAAACTTATTCTCTTAAAGTTTTAGTAATATAAAGTATTGACGTAGGCTTTTTGCCTTCATCTCCTTCAGTAATTTTAATCATGAAAGTTGTTATTGGTATAAGAGTGGATAAATCCCCCTTTGTTCCTGTAAGGTCCACTATTTATTTCTGTCCTAATTTTAAAGGGGCTACCCCAAATCAGTTGGACCTAAGGTTGGCCCATAAGGAGCCAAGGACCCTAAACCAGCTTACATTCTCATTCTTATCACTTTCAGAAACAGTCTCCCCTTCTCTTAGAACAACAACGCTTCTCTGCTAGGGTTTAAAGCTCACTCGCGCTCAAGTTAGCTCAACCAGTTCGACTCCATTTCGTAAAACTGCTCTTGAAGCTATTGGGTTCATTGGCTTAAGGGTCAAAGTCTGTTATTACATTATGTTTGCCTGATTGGATCTGTTTTGCGCTATGGGTACCTGGTATGTACTGTTGAACGTGTGATAATATGCTATTTGTGCTCTCGATGTTGTTGGAATCTGGTTTGGCACGCATGAGAGCTGTGGGTTTTGCTGAACTCGCTCAGGCGAGCGGGTTGGTCACTCAAAACGAAAGCTCTGGCTTAAGCGAGGAGCTCTCGCCTGAGCGAGAACAGCAACAACTCACCCCCTCTCTGTTTCGAGGGCTCGCCTAAGCAAAGGCCACTCACCTGAGCAAGAGTAGTCTTGCCTGAGCGAGTTGGGCTAGCTTGAGTAAGACCTCGACGTGCCCTCTATTTGCAGTCTCGCCCAGGCGAAAGCAGGTAGCTTGAGCGAGGGGTTCCTTTCGCTTGAGTGAGGACTCTTTAGCTTGAGCGAGGGCTCTTTAGCTTGAGCGAGATTAACAGAGTTGAGTGTATATGCGTATGTTTCACATGATTGGATGATGTGTGCTTTAAACAGTTCAAGTTATGATGCCATATATACTTTATATGATACATTAGGGTTGGAAGTCGATGTGTTTGGCATGAGCTTGATATGATATATGTTTGGATAGTTGGTTATTTATATATATATTGACATGAGATTGGTATGCACGGGAACTCTATGGTTGGTTGGTGAAACATGGACAAGGTATGGGTAGGATGTAATCCCATGACTCTCATAGTGGTGGTGCCTCATCTATTGGACTTAATTCCATGAACCTTAGGGTGAGAGTTCATGGTGGTGCCACAATATAAGAACGTAATTCCACAAGGGTATCATGGTGGTGCCTCAAGGCCAAGACGTAATTCCACGAAGGCCTCGTGGTGGTGCCTTATGTAAGGACGTAATTCCATGAAGGCCTCGTGGTGGTGTCTCACTGCTAGGACGTAATTCCACGGGTCTCGTGATGGTACCTCATTATACGTATTTGGATAGTCAAGTCTTGGAATCTTAAGTGGTTTGGTATCACATGTGTGGATGTCTGTTATTTATGCTTGACTTTGAAATTGCATGTTAAGTGTTATGATATAAGAGTCTTTTACACTAGCTTACCCTTCTACTTGCTTATATGTTTGTGTGGGGTTTTTCTCCTTTGCGATGATCATAAATTTTATTGATGTGAGCAAATATGAGAACCCCTGACAGTGGTACTAACGATATAGATGCTGCAGCTTGATGGTTATGGACAGGTATTGGGCTCACTATGGAGCCCACAACTGAAGGAGATTTATTAGTTTATGATTCTCTTGTTCTGGACAAGACCTTGCATTACTTTTGGAACTATTGTACTTTGTTTTAGGGAGTGTGGTGCCTCTATTTTTGTTATGGATATGTTTGGTATACTGTATACCTTCAGATCCCAAACTCCGTACTTTCTGAATATTTATGTACGCGACGTTTTTATTTATTTGAGGTTATCCAATTATTTGAGACGTTACAGTTCCTCTATGAAAATATTTCTTGATCCTTTCTTCTTATTTTCTTGGTTTATTCTATTTTTTTTATTCTTTTCTTCCTTCTTTCTTCTCTGTTATCCATTTTTTTCATGAAATTAGTTAACGTGGATTTATCACAAAATCCTTCTGACCCATATTACTTGATACACCACAACTAGTTGGAGAAACTTATCACTCCTGAAATAAAGAAATGAAACGGGCATTGTTCTCAAAGAATAAATTTGGACTAACCTTCTTGGAGCTATGCCCGCATGAGAAAGCATTTCAGAAATGATTTCTTTGAAAAAATAATGTACATGAAAATAAGTTTTATATTACTTAGTTCATTATTTTTCAAAAGTATTAATGTTTTAGTATACAACCAAGTTGTCCTCCAAGATTTGGTTAATCCCTACTTCAACGTCTGCAATGTCCTCACATAACCCTTTAATAAGTCATGGGAGGTGAGATACATGCAAACACTTTGACACTTAAGTAAGAAGTGATACATGTACCTTGATTTTATGTATATAATTGAATATGACATTACCTGGTAGTAAGCCACGTGTGTGTGTGTGTGTGTATTTTAGGAATGTAGTCCTACTTTAGGGAAGTTTAGATACTGCAATAAATGTTGTATCATAACATTAGATTGAGGTGTTACTGCCCAAGCGGGCTAGGATGACGTTGGCTAATATGATCTGACATGATCTTTGCTTGTATATGGCAATTGTAAGAATGAGGCGAGATGATCTTGGTCCCACACAATACACTAGCCTGTTAGACTACTATTATACAATGAAGTGCAACAAGAGTCTTAGTTCGAGATGTTGTATAAGTGTGTTGTTTTGAGAAGGGGCAGACGAAGTCTTGATACACCATCATGTTATATTGTGATACACCAGCCCCCCAAGTCTTGATAGAAACATAATCTAACATATTTCACTGACAAAAGTGATGTCTGACGGCATAGGGCAAACGAAGAGTCAGAGCATCCTAGCCACTAGATGAAAGAGATCTAATAGTTAAAATAACCGAGAAAATCGCTTTTACGCACACCTTTGAGGCTATAAATAGAAGAGTGGAGACCTAGGGGTCCCATCTATCCGACAATAGAGATAACTGACCAAGATAAAGTCGTTGTCGTTTGTAAATTAGGTATGTCAAACTTCTCCTTTACTTCTTGTAATTCTCTTCTTAAGGCTGCTTGCTTTGAGAATGATGAGGCCACCCGTGTACCGAGTTCATCCTTAACGAGGGATAGGCGATGGTAGTCACACTGATAATGATAATGAGGTCAAAGTGTTACTACGTTCAAGATATGATTGGGTGGATCTAGGCTTAAAGCCTGCCTTTCTAGGTTTAGGTGGTCTTCTTCTATAAATGTGTTTGTAAAGAGTGTTGAGATGGTAGAGGGGACTGTAGATGATGATATTGTGAGTATAGACCGTGTAAGCACAGGGGATATTTGTTTGCTATGGTCGAGAAGAGTATCTTTATAATTTCTTCTACATGTATTTGACACTCATAATAGAGCTGTATGTGCATTTTCCTTTTGACGAGTTCACCATGGGGGTGCTTAGGGTGTTGAATGTTGCCCCCACCCAAATGCATCCCAACAGTTGGGTCTCATTACAAGCTTTTAGAGTATTATGTTGAGTTTTTCACCTAAAATCAACTCCACAAGTTTTCCTTCACTATTATAGCACAAGTCCTGGTGATCTCATTAGTTAGCTATCATTAGTGGGTCAAAGTCTCATGTGTATACTCGGTTTATACACTTAGTCCTTTAAGAATCTCGTCAATGAGCATTATAGTTTCACTATGCACATCTTTGTCAATGTCAAAATGCTCATCTTTCAAAGGGGTGTTGAATAGATAAGATGTTTAACGAAGCGCCTTCTTTAACCTTCTTCCATGTTGAAAGAGGATGTACTTCTCCAAATCTCTCTCGATGGGGTTACCACCCTCTTCAGCTCAAGTCTGAGTCCTCGCTCAAACTTTAAACACTTCCACTCTTCTGTGATGTTCTATGAGGAATACCTCGCCAAGTGCTCAAATCTGTTCACATACTCCTGCACTATCATGTCTCCCTGCTGCAATGCTAGGAATTCAGCCTCCCTGTCCTGTCTTGCCGTATCTGGAAAGTACTTCTCCAGGAAACGAGTTCTAAAGTTGGCCCAAGACACTGACTCTTCACTATTCTCCATCTGTTGTTGCATGCCTGCCCACCAGTATTCAGCATCCCCATTCAGCAGGTAAGTAGCGAACAACAATTTCTGTTCATCTTCGCAGTTCATGACTTTGAAGATCTTCTCACATTTGCGGAGCCATGCATCCGCTTCATTGGGGGAGGCCTTGCCAGTGAACTCAGCTGGCTTGTGGCGAGAGAAGTCCTCCACGGTCGGCACCTTGATTGGTGCAATCGTCGTCGTAGGCTGCGCTGCTACAGGTGGCTGCATCGCATCCACCATCCGGTGAATCACCTCAGCGATGTCATCAGCACCACTACTCCTCCTCCTCCTGTTAGCAGCCATAGCCTGGATACGCCACATTACAACTGTTAAAAATCAATCGCTTAGTCAAACAAAACCACACACATCTTTTCACATTTAACACACAACATCCCACAAACAAACACATCGATAAGCTCACTCCCCACTAGCCCCAAAATATTATAAAAATATTTTCAAAACTTTTGCTCTGATACCAATTGTAACATCCCTAAGGAATATTACTGATTTTAAATAAATAAAATTCGAAATAAAATAATTACCGCATTTAATATAAACTATTTCCCAAAACACGGGGAAATTTAAAACTTATGTATATAAAACCATAAAACAAACATGAGTCCATAATTCATAAAACTGAAATAAAGTCAATGGCTCCCAACAGGGTTACACAATATTCTCAATGCTAAAATAATAAACATATATATACATATACAAAAATATCCCTTGCTAGCCCTCGCTCCGAGTCTAAGCATCTCCTGGCTCACCTGTCACATCATCTGCTCTCGGATAACAAGTTATCCGATCATCGCCACACACACACAGAAAGGGTAAGCTATGCACAATATATATATATATATATATATATATATATATATAACAAAACATGAATATAAATATGTTTCCCAACCCAAAATAACATAACTAACTTTCTCATAATGTTTAAATAACCCAACCATGACCTCATAATCCTTCATGAGTCATATACATGTACTAGGTCTTGGGACTTCCTTGTGCTCCCACGAAACTAACTCATTCGTGGTCCAACCCTATGAGCCTATCCCGCTCATAGTCCTGTCCTACAGACTCTTCGTCTGTAGTAAAACATCCAAGTCTCATACTTGGACCCTAGCACGCACGCAATCACCATACTATGAACTCCTCGCCCAATAGTAGCCGACGGGAACATAACAGTTTCTTGCCCATCGTGCGCCCGACACATGCAATCACCATACTAAGGACTCCTCGCCCATTAGTAGCCGACGGGAACTCAACAAGTTCCATGCCCATCATGTGTCCAACCATCTAGCACATCCTAGATCCCTATTGGACTTAGTCCTTCAAACCCAAACATCACACCACATGCATATACATCCTATACCTAAGATAAAACAACCAAAACACACTCAAAATCACGTATAAGTACAGTAACTCGCATAAACTCGCTTAAGCCAGGGACGCTCGCCCAAGCTAAGCCCTCAGCCTTGCTTAGACTAACTCACCTCGCCTGAGCGAGCTTCAAACAGTGACCACACCACGTTCTCTCGCTTAGGCGAGATCATCTCTCACCTAAACACCCATTTCAAACTCGCCTGAGCTAAAAATACAAACAAAGCATCACACATGACCACGGCGTCTCGCTTAGGTGAGTCCATCTCGCCTGGGCGAGATCCTAGTTCGCTCAAAACCCACACACCCTCGCCTAGACGAGAAGTCGCGCTCAACACGCACAACTTCATCACTATCTCGCTTAGGCGAACCTCACTCGCCTGAGCGAGTGTCTGCGTCGCTAAAACCCAATTCTCTTCGCCTAAGCGAGAACCTCGAGTAGGGTAAGAATATGAGTCCCTGCATGTCTCACCTAGGCGAGTACCATCCGCCTGAGCGAGAATTGCAGGTTCTGACACTGTTTTACGCACACAAGCACTGCACCAGAGAACCCAAATACGCTCCCAAAACACACCAAATCAATTTGACAACCTTAGACTCACAGAACAACATAGTACAAACGCCATAGAGACTCTCACTCCCACTTTTCATACCATAAGAGTATACACAACACAGAATAGCCATCATGGGCATCAATTCACATGAAATTTTCAATAAAACAGTACCCAATTACCCCACCCCGAATTCACTCCACAATTTAACTCGAATTCTCTAGCAATAGATCATCAATCTCATACAATCAGACCAAAAACTTAACAATTTTACACACCCAAAACCTCAATTTTGTGCTTAATGGCTATTCATTGTCCCTTATGGGTGATTTTTCAGCACCTAATGGTTACCCTTCTGCTAGGTTTTCTTTATCCCTTCACATTCATACCACAACTAATAGTTAGCAAAAATAAAGCTTATTCTTTGCCCACCAAGGTTTGAACCTCTGACCTTCCACTCATAAGGCCAAAGCACAACCACTATGCCAATTCACATTTGGTGATACCCTCCAATCAAAAACAGTTTACATCATCAATTCCATACTCATACATATTATTAAAATTAATAATAAAACAACAACACATAATTGACATACATAGGACTCGAACCCAAGTCCTTTCACACAGTCAAAGTACTCTCAACCATTTGAGCTAGTACTTTTCCACATCACACCAACCAAGAATTAATGCCATAAAGGCTCTTTTTACTCGCATTTATTAATTAATTAATTATTTAATTAATTAATTTCATGGGTCTTACAAACGAGGCCGAGCCCACTCTAGTAATTGCCAAGAAGCTTTCACCCCTCCAGATAAGTACAAAGACCCTATACCAACTTTAACAATATTTTGTTATCTTTTTTGTAGTCATCTTATAACACTGTTTTGACTATTTTGAATTAACTAAATGACACATGAATGAAAGTTCATAGTTTGGTACAATAGTGTGTTTTAACTTTGATTCGGTATTACTTTGAGTATATATATATAATGTAAAGCATTTAAATATAACTATTGTATCCAACAAAATCCAAGTAAATAAAAAGTCATTTTGATGGACGAAACATATTTTACCAATAGCAATAGATAAATGGGAAGGATCATCTCGGACGATGAAGCTTTCTTACCCAATCAAAATAAATAAATGGGAGGAACCATCTCGGCTGATGAAGCTTCCTTACCTAATCAAAATAAGTAAATGGGAGGGATCATCTCAAACGATGAAACTTCCTTAGCCAATCAAAAAAATAAATGGGAGGGATCATCTCGGACGATAAAGCTTCCTTACCCAAATATTAATTAAAGTTTGGTGTAGATACCAAAATACAAATATGTAGATAAAGTCTTATTACATTGAACTGATGCCTCATTGATCATCTCGAACGATAAAGCTTCCTTACCCAAATATTAATTAAAGTTTGGTGTAGATACCAAAATACAAATGTGTAGATAAAGTCTTATTACATTGAACTGATGCCTCATTAAAGTCTTCTCCGTAAAAAACCCTTTGTAGAGAAAACAATCGAGGTAGGAAAGAGTACATCGTTATTAAGTACAATATGTTTAACTGTAATAGAATTTCAAATGTGATGCAATCCAAGTTCTCAAGAGAGGTGTTCTGGATAAGTGCTCCAATTGGTATGCTCCTCTGTCCATGGCTTCGAGCATGCATAAAGGACCTTCCTTGTTGGCTAAAAACTTGTCTTCACTTTTCCTAGCATCATTTGTTGATCAATGTTGTACCTAAACAAATAAACAGATTAAATTGTAATACTTAGGAAGTAATCCCAAGGTTGTCTCCTAGTTGTTAGCATAAATGGATTTGGTGCATATAGATTTGATGAAGGATTGAAGATCATCGTGAAGGATTGAAGAATTGATTGAGATTTGATGAAGGTTTGTGATCTGATCAAGCTTGAAGCAATGCTTTAAACTGACTAACATACAAGGTCTTAAAGCTTGAAAATGAAGCTTTAATTGAAGACTACTTGACTTAGGATAGAAGTCTTGTGTTTTTCTTTTTGCAATTATTCAATCTTTTAAAATGGTTTTAATAGGTTAAATAGCTTGTTATTATAATTTTGCAAGTAACATACTTGATCGACTGAAATACTATTCAATCAGTTGATTTCACTTAAAGTGAAATCAACCTATTGAGCATAGATTTCAACTTGTTCAATATGTCACTTGACATACTATATAGTCTGATTATTCAGTGAGAATGAAGTAAGATTCATTTTGTGTGGGAAATAATTTTGATACTTCTGAAAAATCTCATTCTCTCTAAACATCTAAGTGTTGGAACTATTCATGATCATCTTTAGAGTCTTGGAGTTGTCAGTGGTCTTGGTGTAGGCATTGAAGAAGGTTCTTGGTAGGCTAGGGAGAGCCACCATTGAGGTTTGATCTTTCTTGTGCCTCTATGGTGTGTTTGGGTTGATTCCAAATATGCAAGAGTGGTTCTTTTTGTGCAATGTGGGCTTCTTGTGTGATTCAAAAGCCTTGATGTGCTATAGTGTATTTTCAAAAGTGTAATCTTGTAAGGATTTTGTAAAACTTTTGAAATAGTGGAAAGTCAATGATGACACAGGTTCCACAAAAGGTCTAATTACTAGAAGCATGTTGAGAACAATACAACAAGGTTGGGAGCATGTTGAGACTAATTGGCCTAATGGGCTTCAGCTCTTTTTCACTTGGGCCAAGGAGGACATCAAGATTTGATGGGCTTTTAATTAGTGTAGTGGTGTAGATTTTAATTAGGCCATGTATTAAGCCATGCTTTTAGCAACATAAGTGGCGGCATAAAGAAAATGGATCATGGAAATCATCAATGCATTGAATTGGATCAATTAAAGCCGAATTCAATAGTTAGGCCGAGAGCTCCTTTATAGCATGCTTCACATTTAGCATATGTAGCACATGGTGCAAAACATGGTAAATGTGACTTGTCACATGGTTTGTGATTTGTGAATCATGGAGAGGGAGTTATAAACCATGTGTTGAATTTCAAGTTTTCCCTCCCTTTCTTTGGCCGAGCTTTGAAGCATTCTTCTCATATAAAAGGAGGCATCCACCATTGTACAAATCACTCTTGAGATTCATATGCTATGATGTTGAGATTACTCCATAAATTCTCCTTCTTGGCTAGAGCTTCCATAGGATCTCTTCTAGCCATCCTTCCTCTAGGATTGACCTCACCTTCCTAGGATGTTTTCACCACATAATCTTTTCATCACACCGAATATAATCATCCTCCAAAGTTGCTTCCGCCCTGCACATCTCAAGAAGCTCTCAATCTGCATCAGTCCATGCACTTGGAGCTTCATCAATCAGGCTAAGGTTGCCTTGACTAACTGGATGTAGCTTAGTGGAGTGGACTAATATAAAAATTCTGTGTGATTTGATTTACTTTTATTAAATTCATCAAGAAAATCAATCCAAGCAATCTTTCTTTGTAATTTTGACGTGTTTGCATAATCAATTGGTACAACATTACTTCTGTTATTAAATGAGATTTTTCTTGACTGATAAGTTGATCAAATTTAAAATCTTGTGTTAATTGATATTTCTATACACTATTTGTTAGTAACTGATCCTATTTTTTAATTTGTTGTTTGTGTCAAGTAATCAAAATTATTTGATCTTTAAAATCAATCATTATGTAATTCCTCGCATCTGCTCACACCAACAAGTTGATGATCATCGCAAAAGAGAGTACCACACAGCAGAACACACAACAACAAAAGTAGGGTAAGCTAGAGCACAAGAGATTTCATCCATCAAATCAGATATAATTGCACAATCCATTCACTCAAATCAACCAAGCATGTTATGACTGTTCAAGCAATACACTACGACACAACTCGACTCATCCGGATACGTATAATTTGGTCAGATTCAGCGGACGCTTGCACTTGTGGTGGATACCTCTGCTCACCCCCGAGCTGCTCACCCCTGAGCTATGTGTTACAAGTGTTTCAATGAATCAATTTCCCTCACCACAAGGTTAGCCCTTAATGAATTTCAGGCCTCCTACTACTCTCACCACAGGAGTCAGTCCGCTCTAAGTGAGACTAACTGACCCCTTAAAGTGTCAGGATGCAATCCTTACCTTGAATCCTTACCTAGTTATACAGATGGGGCACCACCATGGGCACCCATTAACAGGGGCCATGGAATTACGTCCCGACCACTGAAGCGCAACCCTGAAAGTCTCACCTAGAGACCCCAAGGAATTATGCGCTGACACAGACCAAAATATGATTACACAGTCAAAAAGTATTCATCATGCAAGGATATAACCAGTATGTCAACCTTTAAAGCCAATCTTTTCACGTTCCAGATCCAACTCATTCCAACTCATCACAATCCATCCCAACTCATCTCATTATCATGCCACTTTAATAATACCCATCTCATTTAGTTCACATGCCAATTTTCATACCAAACCCATCATCTACAACTCATGATTCATGCCAAGCATACATAATATTCCATTATATACATGTTTCTCATCATAACATTCATACTCAAACCAATATCAATCATCCAAGAATAAACAAGCACCCAAACAGCGTACTACCTCGCCCAGCCCCTCGCTCAGGCTGAAAGGTCTTGCCCAGGCGAGACGAGCTCGCTCAGGCGAGCCCCCTTCGCCTAGGTGAGGGCTCGAAAGAGCATCCAGAAACCAACGCAGGATCTCGCTTAGGTGAGACCCCTCTCGCTTGGGCAAGATGTTCGCTCACTCAAAAATTTGAGCGGGTCGCCTGGGCGACCTTTCGCGCAAACTGGTTTGGGCGAATCCCTGTTTGTCTCGCCTAGGCGAGACTGGCTCGCTTGGGCGAGATTAACAGGTCTCACCACTATTTCACCTACAGCAGCCATGTTTTTCAAACCAACCAATCATGCAAGGTATTCTCACGCATAAAAACGAAGGATTAATCTATACAATCAACAACCAACTCAAGAACAGGCCAAAACAACTCAAAACTGGAAACCCTAACTTCTCGTACCTGGAAAATAGGGCTAACAGAACTTCGACACGGGACCTCGGAGCACAGCAACTCGAGTGACCGACTTGCAGAACTGGCGGAACAGCGGAACAGTGGAAAAATGAGATTAGTTCGAACTCTAAACGGTGAAATACGAAGAACAGCTTTAGGAAGTAAATACAGTAGGTTTAGAATCACTTACGTGAAGTAGAAATCACTACTTGAGCTTTTTGGGCGGACTGGTTCGAGGCGGGAAACAAACCCTAGTAGAGCTCTAGTGGTACAGTGGAGAGGAAGACGGCTACGAATCTGAGAATGAAAGAAAGTGTGAGCGTTAGGGCAGCCTGGGTTCAGCTTTAACCTTTGGGCCAGTTCTTAGGCCCATCAGATTTGGGGCAGCCCTTTATGTAAGGCAGAAAAAAAGAACAGGGCTTTACACATATCAAGTTGCTAACTCTGTGTATTTGAAATGTGTGACTAATCTTGATAATCACATAATTCAAATTTTTTATTTGTATATTTTTAGTGCATTTACTATATAATTTTGTGTTAAAATTTTAATATGTTGTTTTGATATTTCAACCAATTAAAATGTATTTTTCAGAACTGATGCACTCTTAGAGTTTGTGGTCAATTGAATTTTGAGTAAAGTTTTGTTAACCTTCAAAAATAATACACTTTTTGAAAAATAGTCAATTCGACCCCCCTTCTTTGTTAAGAAACATCTTATTTTACTTACACCAGTGACAAATATTTTCATTCAAAGGTTCCAAACATAACATAGGGGGTTGTGGCAATTCAACAGAATACAAATTCACAAATTACCAAAATATACGAAGGTTAAAAACAAGTTTCAATACGCAATTAAGCAATGCATACATCCATGAATATGTGATAATGTTAATAACTCCAAGCTACATTCTTTAAGCATGAACGCAACCTAGAAAACAAATACCCAATTTGTAAATTAAGCATAAATGTAATAATTTTATCCAGTCAACATAGATTGAAGATGAAGAGAAAACAAAAACAAAAATACCAAACAGAAATAAGACCTCAAAGCTTCATTGCATTTTCTTTAGAAGTCAATACACATAATTTAGTAAGTCGTGGAAATGAAGTTCAAAAATAATATAGAACGAGAATAGATCATGGAAAGATACTACATCAGAAATGTGAATAATCAAACCAAAATGTTAAACCCTAAGTTGGGTACTGCCCAAAATGAAGAAAATAGTGCATAAAATGGTGGCTCCTCAATGGTGTTAAAAAATGTGAGAGAGAAGACAAAATGAATGAATGAGGTTCAAGGAAACTCATAAACCCTAAAACTCATGGTGACATCACACAAAAGCAGACCCACTAGACTACTCATCTACTGGATTGCTACTCCTACTGCCCATACCAAGTATAGAATCAATATCAAACATACCTTACTGAGGTGAAGATGTCGACACTAGGTAATATGTCAAAATGAAGATCTTGACTGAAGCACAAACACAACTTTTCTCTCTTCAAGGAGCTTTGTGAAAATAAGACCAAGTGACAACCTCTAACCTCAACGTTCCTATTTATAACATAAACTCGCGACTTTTACACTTTCCCACCTAAATTTTCCATCATTTCATCCTACAAACCCATAAATGCCATTTTAAACAAAGTGCTTTTACGATTCCCTTGATATGACCTTTTGTCTTCCTGTCCCATCCATTTTATAACCTCCATGTTGCTTCAGCTCCTTGAGGCTAGGGGGCTAATATACCCTAGTGGGATGGACCAAAGAAAGAAAAATTTTCTTTGCAAAACTGACATTCACAAACGCATAAGATATATGAAACACTTTAGCGTGCAGACCATGCCAGAGGCTAGGGGGACTGATGTGATATAGTGGCTAAATTGGCCATTATCCCAAAAGGGTCGTTAACCTAAAAGCCACTAACTTAAAGTGACCACTTAGTGTAATATACACTACACGAACCGCAATAAGATACATAGCGACATACTAGGTAAAAAAGCACTTAGCCACTAAATACAACTTGTATGAATCAACTTCTCTCTAGAATCTGGTGTAGATACTCTCTATTTGAAGAACCTTAAGCAATTTAAGTGTTGCCATGATAAAGGTTATGTTTTTAACCAAGTAGAAGTTGAAACTAAGTAAGTTCAATTTTAACCTTTCTTTTTTAGTCAGATTTGTGATGCACGTATCATGCTTGCATATGAATCATTTGGGTTCAAAATGAGTCTCTGACCTTGTAATTATGTTCATATAGTTGATCTGACATTTCTTTTTGTGTATAAGTCAGTAGCTGGAAGGTGATAGAAATAGAGCTTGAAAAAGAAGGGTGTAACATCCCGTCAGGATATTACTGATTTTTTATCAAAATAAAGAAAAATAATAAACACGCTGCATTTAATAATACCTCATTTCGCAAAACACGGGAAATTTAAAACTTTTATTAATGTTCAATAATAACCTAAAATCCATAGTTTATGAAACGAAAACAATATAATTAGTCTCCTCGAATTTTACATATTATTTCCAAAACCATATCAAAATAAAACATAAAATTCCTTAGCTATCCCCTCTCCATGGCTAAGCTCCACCAGAACCACCTGCATCAACATCATTTGCTCACGTGTACCACGTACAAGATCATCGCCAAACACAAGCAGATAGGGTGAGCTTAACAGATAAAGCATATAAAGAATGCATACACATATACAATATTTTTACATTTATCATACAGTCACACTAGAAGAATTTCCTCCTTGGATTTCTTATCACATGGCCACAACCATGTTATTTGTGTTCCACATCTTCTAGTGATTACCTCAAGATGACTGGCTGCCACACCTATCGACCACAGCCGATAGAGCACGTGCGGGAAACCATTGTTACGGATCACACACTAAAATGCTAGGTGGAGTTCCCAAATACGAATATAGTTTGTAACGTCTCAAGACCACCAACTCGTCAATCATCAACTGAAAAGGGCAATTTATCTGGACCCATCCGTACTGGTCACAACCAGCACACTCACATCGGCAACACTCACCAACCTGAGCCATACCTCAAGAGTTCCTCGTGTTCATTGCCATCCCGAGCCACAACTGAAGAGATGCTATTCTGAGTCACAACTAAAGAGATGCTATTCCGAGCCACAACTCAAGGAATACCACGTGCTTAATCCCCAATCTCAACCTACAACTCAAGGGATACGTTCCGAGCTTAACTCAAGGAACACCAGCAATCCAACCTTTGAAGCATCACTAGAAGCCTTGTAGATCACGCCTACAGAACCAGCAACGCAACGTTATAGCAGCATAATCGCTTGGCGAGGGACACGTATCGCCAGGTGTTGCCAGCTTCCAAACCGCCTGGCGGGTGACGCATATCGCCAGGCGCGTAGCGCCTTAGAAAACAACAGAGCTTCAACGACCGCCTGGTGGGACTCCTCTCACCGCCAGCCGCATTAGTTCCAGTAGCCCGCTAACGCTATCACAACCGCCTGGCGGAACCATCTTCAACGCCTAGCGGGACTCACACTGGACCCCCTATTTTGTGGCCATCGCCTGGCGGTCTAAAATCTACTGCTAGGCACCACACCATTAACATCACTCCTACTAGTTTTTGCACATTTTTACCAATTTCCCCCTCTTAAGTCTTGGCTATCAACCATTAAGTACTATCAACCACTTGAGCTAATACTTTTTCACATCATACAAGTTAGAATTAAATGTCATAAAGGCTCTCCCTACCCTCATTTATTAATTAATTAATTAATTAATTAAATTCTACGGGTCTTACAAAGGGAGCTTTGAACTTGAGAAAATGAGTAAGAATATCAAAATAAACCTGATGAGTCAGTTAACATAGTTAAGAGTTGTCTGGTATTGAGCATAAAAGGCTTTAGACAATAGAATAAGTGTGTTAGGTTCGAACAATTTGTCTAAAACAATTTTAATGGTATATGACATTTGTTCTAAAATTTGAGATGTGTAGAACCGAATAATACCAAACTGATACAATCATCATTTTATAAGAATTGAGTAGACAAATACTCTCTAAATGAGTACTCGTAAGACGAAGTGCTTGCTAGACAAAGTACTCGTTAGACGATGTTCTTAGTAGACTAAGCACTCATTAGACAATGTACTCGGTAGATGAAGGACTTGTCAGATGATGTACCTAATACATTATGTATTCATCAGAGGATTGCACTCACTAGATGAGTTATCCATCCATTGAGTGAAAAGCAATTTCAAGAAATGTAAGATGATACCTTCACTAAATGAATCAACTTGCTAGATGCACTTAATTGAGGTGTGATTCATTTAGTGAATGATATCAATAATAAGAGAAAGATACTTTCTCAAAAGTATTTAAAGAGTTAAGTGTAGTTAAGTTGTTAAATGAGGAGTGGATTTGCTAGATGATATTGGGTGCTTAGAGCCAGGGCATGAGACGAAGAATAAGGGACATGTGGTTGTGTAGAGCCAAGGCATGAAGCTAAAATCAATTGTGGATATATATATATATATATATACTTATATATATATATATATATATATATATATATATATATATATATATATATAA
>Ga0214544_1000167_pt1 | contig 101427 bp, 45 predicted proteins | sample CNSS3metaG_FD_160074 | JGI IMG/M metagenome (GOLD analysis project Ga0214544, IMG submission 160074) | Root nodule microbial communities from cowpea collected in UCLA plant growth center, Los Angeles, California, USA - CNSS3 | ecosystem: Host-associated > Plants > Roots > Nodule | place: USA...
CTTATATATAAATATTATATATATATATATATATATATATATATATATATATATAAACACATATAAAACATATGGAAATAACATAAACAAGAATTATTATACCATGTATCGTGTACAAATAAATTTATGCAATAAACTGGATCAGAAAACGTAAATAACTACTGTAGAAAAGTAAAACCATTTTAGGTAGGTTAAACAGGAAAGTGTGTAACATATAAAAGGAAGTTGTTCGTTCTTTGTTCTATGAAGTCTGATAACAAATTTTATTAATAAGATAATATTTGAATGATGTTTGGTAAATATATTATTATACATTAAACATTAGAAAACATTCTTTAATCGAATAACTAGTTAAAACATCAATTTAATCTATTTATATACAGTAAAATAGGATATATAATTTGGAGTTTTGGAAATATTTTTTTTATTAAAGATTCTAAAAAGATTGGATGTATAGTTAAACGCCTACTTTTGTAGTCGATTCCTTTTTGTAATCATCTCAAAATTTAATATTTATCAAGGTAAAGTGAGTTAGGCTTGAAATTTTGAAAATAAGTATTTAAAAAATAATTAAATTTGCAAACAAGTTTTCTCTTTGATAAATAAATTTAAAAGAGTAGTTGACTTATTTGATGAATTTAATTTTTTTTGGACTAGAATAAGTTGTTTGAACGAGAGAAAAATTAAAAGAAAATTGAAATTTAGAACCTTTTGAAAAAAAAATTAACTAAAACAATAGTTTTTTTTTTCAAAAAGGAAATTAATTTCACAACTATTCACTATCTTTGTACACTTATATGTTGAAAACAAAATATTAAATATTTAAATTTGATTATTATTTTTTAAAGTTTAGCTTTAAATTTTTATATTTTAAGATAAATATGTTTCAAATAAAATTCAATTAGTTTATTTAAACAAGGAAATTAAAATATAAAATATTTTAATTAATATATAAAAAAATAAAAAAATTTAAATATATAGCAACTCAAATATCATATATTTTGAAATTACATCAATCTCTTGTATAAACACAAGACAAAGAACATTGTGTAAACACGAAATCAGTTGTGAAAGATAAGGTCTAAAGATTGTATTTTAATTTTACAAAAGAAAAAGAAAAAAATCGCAATTAATGAGAATATAGATTAAGAATGACGTGATAATATATAACCTCTTTTTTAATCTTTCTAATAATCTCATGACATCATATCTCCTAAATTTATTATTTATTTTTGTTTTTCCTGTTTCTAGAGATAGAAGGGGATTTAGGTATTGAATTTGAAGTAGGTTTTCCTAACAAACAGCAAACCAAAATGTGTTTTTTAGGTGTAAGAAATATGTTGCATTTATAATAATGACCTTAACAATAGGCAAGTGGCAAAACGTCTATAGCTGCGTAGAGACAGAGGAAGACGTAGGAAAATGAAATGTGACACGTAACATGCGGCAATTGTTTAGTGAAGAGACAAAATTGCGAAGTTGGTTGGGGAGTTGAAGAAGACCAAGACCCTATCTACAATTTCATATCATACGACATTGTTGTGAGAATTAACAACACAACGTAGGAAAAACGGTCCTCTTTACCCTAATAATATTCTATCACAATTAGTTCGTTAGTCACACACCAATTAACTGCACAATGCAACAATTCTTCTTTACTTCCCTCCTCCTCCTCCAATATCCTCGCTCTGCACCTCAACAATGGCCCTACCATCAAAATTCTTATTTTCTTTCATCATTAAATGTCAACCAATTCCCTCTAATTTCAATTAATTAAATTCTTATTATTATTATTATTATTATTATTATTATTGGGTAAATGAACACCATTACTGGGTAAATAAAATTAATAAGGAGTTTGTGAACAATCACAGTCTCCTCATCTATTATTATAGCAATAAAAAAAATGTATGGACATGATATGTGCATCCATGTCTGGTGGGTGCGATTCTGTTCTTCATCCTTTGACACACAAGTTGCAGTCCTTAGAGAACATATAGGGTTGATAGGATCGTTTGAATACTAAATTTATTAATTGAAGGGTATCTCTTATATTGGCCAAAAAAGAAAGGGGCATACATAAACCAATCACAAAAGTTGACAAATCATAAAAGCAACCAATTCTTATCGCCACGAGATGTTGTCTTCATGAGGCCGTGAATTAGGGACCACATCCACCAAATTATCTTTGATATTTTTTTTTTCTCTTTTCTAATTCTTCTTCTTCTTCTTCTTCTTAGCATCCAACCAAATTTCTACAACCTAATATTGTTGTCGTTTTGCAATATATATTCTTTTCTTTTCATAAAATACTACAAATATCCCCAATCCTCACAAAACGAATTTTATCTGCCACTAGCTCAGTGCTAATGGAACCCTCCCTACAAATTCAACACTAGGGATACTATATCAGCGTACTGAAACAAGGTTTTGTTAAGTAAACAAATTCTGTGACTTACGAATTCCAATTCCATATTAAAGGCATGAATACACATCTTGAAATTGAACTGTACGTACGTAGGCTTATCTAATTAACCAAGTATATATATAATATATAATATATATAGCTTTATGTATGGAATTAAGCATTTGTATAGCTAAGAAAAAAAAAAAAACTAATCTTAATTTCTACTTGATGATATTATAGTCACCGTTTTAATCTGAACATGTGATAATCCATGATCTATCCTGCCAAATCATGGAGAAGCTGTGCTCCCATCAAATTTCTGTAAGGCAGGTTTTGTCCTTCACCATCCAAAAGAGAGTACTGAACTGGTTGGCAATCTTCAATTTGGTCCCTTGGGTTTGCGTAGTACAGTGAACTCTGTGTTGGTGGCGGGAACGCTAGGCTCACTCCATGCTGCTGTAACCCTAGCGTCAGAGACACCCCACTCTGGCCGTTCCCGTTTTGATCATTGCTTCCGAAAGACTGGTGTGTGTATGATGAAAAATCAAGCTCCACCGACCCAAAGCACTGTTCTTGGCTCTTTGGGTCGTTTTTGTTGTCTATGGTGTGGTTGTTGATGATGGACGACGCACACTCCGAGTCTATTCGAAGCAGTGATGGCTTCTGATCCTCTGATCGTGATGAATGAGGTGGAGGGTTCTGAACATTTGAGTTTATATCATTGTCTGGATCAGTAGCACCCTCCGAGGAAGCCATGTTGTTTTCATGATCCTTCACTTCCTCCAGGTACATTTCCTCCACCATTGGCTTCCACAGTCTCACCCTTGCATTAATAAACCAATTCGAAACCTGCTTTCAAACATTCGGGTTAACCAACGCGGTTTTTCAATTTTCACAAGAAATCTATACAAATGATATAATAATAACATCTCGATACCTAATGTCTATTTTATCTACGCAAAAACATATGTAACCAATGGGAATTTAGGTGTGTATATGTATGCGTGTTAGAGAAAGATATATGAACGTGCCTGGCCTCTCGAGAGACCGGTTTGGCGTGCTAAAATATGCTTATCGACATCGCTTGGGTACCTACAATAGTTTAAAACATTCAAATTAATTAATCAAGAATCTGATCTTCGATATTGTAATTAACCTAGCAAGTAGTTAATTAAGCATCAAGCAATAATATACGTAGAAAAGAAGTATAATATTCAAATGGAAGGATTACTTATGTGCCAACTTTGCATACGAAAGATTGAAAATAACATGACGAAATACCAACAGAAGGAATCTGAATAGTGATGCGCAGAAACTACCAAAATGTACCATAGTTTTTGCAAGCAGAAATGATTGAGATTCTATACGCTAGGCGTGAGAAACACACCGTACATCAAGTTGCAGTTTGGTGTCTTATTTTATTATGGAGAGAACATTGATTCTTGAGCAAAATCTATTTTGTTGGTTACTTATATTGGTAGTTCAATAATATATGTAACTAGCTAACTGGCAAACACAAAAGAAAAGGATGAAGCAATAAGCAAGGGAGAGAGTTAGTTACGGATGGAGAAAATGCTCAAAAAGCCAAGCCCGAAGAACCGAAACAGCACGCTCGGGAAGGCCACGTTGCGGTCTCCAAGGGTGGGTTTCCATCATGCTCATTTGCTGAAACGCTCTTTGCTGTCTCAGTGCTTGGTCAATGACTTTGAGCCTCGGCGTTTCACCCCTTGTTGTGCCCGGTGCAACCGGGTCTTTCTCTCCCATGGCTTTTCTTGTTACTTGAATCTGACCCAAAATACCGTCCTTCAAACACTTGAAATGTCTCGACATGGCTTTCAGCGCCAACGCCGAGTACACCGTGGCTGCACCATTACCCGCCACCGCTTCGAACGACGACACCACGCTCTTCATCTGATTGCGGTAGTGCTTGTACCTTCTGTCGACCTTGAAGCCAAACCAAAGGCAAAATATAAATATGCAACACTTTAATTTGAAAGTTACAGCTAGGTAGTCTCCATGGAATGAAAGGAAATGATTCACCATGCATGCTGTAAGAATAAATGTTGCCGGGAAAAGGAAGATGGAAAAGGGGTTTGCATTGCGAAGGTAAATGAAAAAGAGTGAATATATTGTGATGAGGTTAGTGAGAGCATAGCATTAATGAAAGGGCCCGTAGTGGCTGCTGAGTTAGTTCAGGAATCAAAATCGAAAGACCCCAATCCAATCAACCCACACACACCAACCGAAAAGTTAAAGGACCTGGACGGATAGATAACAGATACCATTACCAATTCACTTGGAGTAAAGACGTGGATTTAACCTACTTACACGCCTTTTTCCATATTTTGGTGAAAGATGGATAAAGGTATGTTATTTCCTTGCAAAAAAGTAGTACTAGTACACAACACTCTTAAATGAAGCCAAACATGATTTGGAAACGGACATCAAACATATATACCTCTTCCAGCATCGAAAGCAGCTTTGTCTTTCTCTTCTGCAATTCCACGAACTCGAGAGAGGTCAGAGAAGGCCTCTTCGAGGAACCACTACATATGTTATCCTCTTCCCACTGCTTCTTCAACGATTTAGGCTTTCCCGCCTCACTTATCTTTGCGTCTAGGCTACAAAACTCGTTGAGAAGGTCCTGTGCAGGCAGCAAATACCTGGAGTTCTTCACCAGCAAATGTCCTTGCTGGTAAACAATTGCAGCTTTGGAATTAGAACTCACATACCCATCTTGTAACATCTGTTGCTGCTGAACACTCACTGGTTTTCCAAAGAACCCTTCTCTGGAACTCGAGGGAACAAAATCAGGATGATGGCTTGTTTGTCGTAGCTCAAAAGACTGCAACCCGATGGTGGAAGGGTTGGTTGAACTGAGAGAGAGTGAAAGACCTTGACTGGGCCTTTCGTTGGCTTCGCAAGGGAACACGCACCGTAAAGAAGAATCATCAAACCTGTTGTGGTTGTTGTCGTCTTGCCACGGGGCTGAATCGTGGGCTCCCACGATTAGATTCTCGGCACTTGTTTCAGAAATATTCCCCGGTGTGAAATCTGAAGGCTTGTTGTTGCAGTAGTCACGGTGGTAGAAAGGGGTGGAAGGTTCGTTCATGGTTTTGGAAGAGGAAGGACCCGGTTTGGGGATGAAACTTCTCCACATGACAGCGTTGGTGTCACTCTTTGGAAACCCTATCATTTCCATGCCCGTGCTGAGGTTGTACATCTCCGGGTCTGACACAAAGCCTTGGATCTGGTTCACTAGCATCGTTGGATTTCCCGATGACACATCAGAGTAGCAGAATTCAGATGATGATTTGTCTTCACACAGTTGTCGAGCCATCGAATCAAGTGAATTATCTAAAGCCCGTCGAGTTGCAATCGTTCTTCTTCTTAATTCATCAATTGCCTTCCCACCAAATTACTTATACTGCTGCTTCAGGTTTCGCACGTTGTTGGAATATTGCTGCAAGGGACATGGTTGGTTTGTTGAGCTGTTTCATCTCCACAAACCACTGAAACAGAGTTGAAAAGCGTTAAGAGAGGTCGATGCCGAATTATAAATAAGGCCAAAAGCAGAAGGGAAGCAAGAAAGGGAGTTGAATAGTTACTTTGCTTGTTTATGTGGAAAGTGATTAAATAAAAGAGATCTTACCGTAATGGAAGTGGAATAATTAGTTAGGTATGTGGAAAACGGATGAAAAGTAGGGTTTGTGTGTGTGTCTCCGGCGGTGGTCGGTGGGGGGTAGTTGTGAACAGCGACGGTGGTAGTTTGGAGAGTGAGAGCTCCGTTTATCTCAGACTTGTTCTCCTAATAAGCCAACATAGAGCTACCATGAAAACCAACCTAGGAACAAGGATGAGAAATACTTCCTCAGAAATAGAAGATCAGATAGGAGTGATGATGACCCTCATGCCATGATCATAATTTGATATATGTCTGCCTCTCTCTCTCTCTCTCTCTCTCTCTCTTGGAAGTGGGTCAATGCAAGATATAAATACAACCAAAATAGACTTCTGGTACAGTGAGAAAAATATCAAGGAAATTTCCTCAATTATTTGTTATATCCCTGGTTCAGTAAAATAAATAACGTTATTAAAAAAAATAAATAAATAAAGCTGAGGCAGATATGAGGTATAATTAAAAGAAAGAAGAAAAAAGAAACAGACCATCTCTACAAAGTACTAATGAAGGAGCAGGAGCAACAGAAAGTTATGATCGTCCTTTGCCTGGTACATATACTACAAGCCGCCACATGAGTTGCTCTCTGATTTACGAAAATGTTGATTTTTGAAGAAATTGTGCTTTTACCAGGCACATCCAAATCCACCATAATGTTGGCATGATAGAAAAATAGTAGATTTGTAGGGTCTGTGTTGGGCGATGGATTTGTTTATTGTTTGAGAAGGAGAAGGGTGGTGAATTTTTTAAGAAAAAGAAAAGTATTGGCGAAGAGATTATTAAGGGGATCTTTGTAGGGAAACGAATCCCAAGATCGAAGATCGAAGATCGAAGTGATCCTAAGTAGGAGTGGCTTTTTGAGATTGGTTTGAGCTAGAGAGGTCTGTTTGGGGTGGGTTGGTGGGCCACCCTGGCTCCCTCTGTTTGTGTTTGTGTTTTGTTGTTTAATCTGTTATCTGTTGGTGTGTTGGTGCAGAGGGTAGAGAAAGTGTGGGAGAAGGAGTAAAAAGAGAAACAATAGATGCTCTTGTGTTTGTGTAAAAAATGTTTCCATAATAAGAGAGTTTTGTGAGAGATGAGATATTGGGATGAGGTGGTCCAATATAATTCTTATTAATTGGTGTATTAAAGTACTCCACCCATCCTCTTCTCTCCATTTTGCATCCCATGGGACCGCATCTTTTCTTCCACGCGCATTTCCTTCTCTTAATTAAACACCCTTATTAGGTTTTCCTTAATTAATACTTCCCTCCACCAAATTAATCTGCGCCCCATTTAAGGAACTACTTATATAAACTATCAAGTTTAGGGAAAACCTACATTCCAATCTGTATGCTCAATCCACTGCATGCTCTCTACCTACGTACATTTAATATCTTCACCTCCTTTTACTTCACATGACATCACATTCATTATTGTCATTTCCCATTTTTTCATTCAAATCATAATCTTTTATTAAACCTAATTCTCAATCAAACCCAACCCCAACCATTTTTGCATCACCGCATTTTTTATACCACTTCTTTCTTCCTTTTCATTTCCATTTCACGAACCAGACAACCTATTCATACATCATTCCTGCGTAATCTATCTTAAAAAATACAGTTTTTGGGAAACTCATATACCAATAAAATATTTCAAGCTGCATAATTACTGATTTTGTATTACAATCATCGGTTGATATGTTTGAAATTAGGTTGCTTCACCCCAATCACAACTCCTTTCATTAATTCTTCAAATAAAATAACTTAATTGTTTTACTTCCGGTAAAAGCTTAAAAATGGTCAAAGTTTGAGAACTGATAGGATAACCAGAATAATCACATACCAGAGAAAAAATTACTAAAACAAAACAGAATCAACCTTATCCCATTTAACTGATTTTGACAGTTTTTTTCCTCTAACCCAACCATTAAGTATGACCATATATATTACTTTTAAGGGACTTATCTGTTACTTTGTTACATATAAAACATAATAAATTAACACTAAACTAGTTTCTGTAATGTTGGGTTCAAATTCTTAAATAATATTAAACGAAAAAAAAAAGTAATTAAAAGAAAAAATCAACATATAAATTTTTCAAGTAAAAATTAGTCAATAATAATATTACTGATAAATATTATTGATAACAGAAAAAAACACGCATCACAAATTTTAGAGTTATATATTTAGTACGCAGTGGCAAGTGAAACATTAAAAGATAATTTCCACCACATTTTCTCACGAGTCAAACTTTCATTATGTTATTACTGCACAATTCCGACAATCAAGTATTTGCATGACACCATAATATGACTGAAACATAAAATTGGAAAGGCATATCAGTAGCGGTCTAATTATATCGTTCTCAATTCAATTATCCTGATATATATTATGTGGAGTGAAAGAATTATTTTTAACAAATCTCATTAGAGTTGTGCTTTAGTTTAGTGCTCAATCTTAAATTTAAACATTCTAAAACATTTAGATAGAAAAATAATATTGTAAAATTTTTTAGCGGAAACAAAAATAAAATTGATTAAATTTAAAAGTTAAAAAGATTATTTGACTAAATAAATTTAGGAAACCGAAATGACTTACTGTTCAAATCAATAAAGATGAAGAAATAAAAGTAATTAAGTCAAACGTGTTAGAAACTTTGATTGTTTAATGTGTTTTGAATTTATGGCTGTAAGCTAATGTTGTTTATTCATGTTTGGCATTAAGTACCCGTATTTAAAACTTTAAACTAGCGTATACATATAAAAGAAGTAACAGATGTTTGACGCAAAAAGTGGCCCAAACATTTAATTTATTTTTAAATTTTAGCTAGTAAATAAATTGAAGATTTTTTAGGAAAAATTTGGATAGTAAAATAATGGAAAGGCGAGGAAAAGGCACGCGCGAGGGATGAAGGTGGCGAAGAGAAGACAGCTTTAAATGTTTGTGTATTAAAAAGCAAGTGGTCCAGTGAGGGTAGCTTTCTCCGCCGCTTACCAAATTTTCTCTTCCCATCACCTCACTTTCCCTTTTCTCACTTCTTTCTTCTTCGCCTCTCACTTCTCGCCCCTCACTCTGCAAACCTTTTTGGCTCTGCCTCAGGGGGTGTGCACTGCGCACCCCGCGCATTCCATTTTTTTTTCTTCTCTCCTTCGCCCCACGTAACTTTCACTCCACATTTTTATTTTAATTAATGTCTCAATATATATATTTAAGACTTGTGTGTGCTTTTTCCTGGGGGAGTCGAGTTAATAATGTAGGACACTACACAATTCTCGCTACATTCCTATCCTACCAATCAAACCGCGACACATTCTCCATACCCCAACATATTCATGAAAAAGCCCCAACATTCTTTTCAAAAAACAACATTTTTTAACGTAGAAAAACAACAGTGTTGTTGTTTGCTTGTTTTTTAAATTTCACACAGCAGTGAAGTGTGAGAGAGCGTGTGAAAGGGATCTTCTAGGGACTCCACAAATGGTGGGGGATTGTGTGCGTTTAAGACTAGGTACAAGTCTGAGACTTCATTAACAGCACCTACGTTTTTGAACAGGCTTGAAACTTGTAATTACATGCCACTGAACCAACCTACGAACCATAGGGTGGTCCATCTTCACATTTATTTATCTTTATGCATATAAAAATACCTTTTTTTTCTTTATTCGTACACTATTAGATCGACCACCATTGGAATATATGTGCGATTTTCTGGTTAGGACCATCCTAATCCTATACTAGGGTCACTGTTATATATATGTTGAGGGCATGCATATATGTAATAGAAAATCACGCAACTTTTTTAATCACAGGTCTGAATTTCAGAATGACACAAAAGGGAGAAGGAGGGAAATCACTTTTGCAATCCCACACCGACTAAACCAGCTATAACCTGCTTTTATCATTAACAAAACAACAACAATATTCCTTTCCTCCACTATAAAAACCATTCACATTGTTCCATTTCACATCTTAGTAATATCAAATTAACCCTCATCCTTATACTTTGACTATTGTTTAACTTTCGCACGACATGAACCTTAAGAGACCAGAATGAAAATACTAAACTGAAAAGTAACCCTGCATGTAATAAGCGCGATTTGCGGGGGCAGTTTTATTTGCTTACTCCGACGAAACATGAGCATGCACTCACCGACACCGATAAAGTCAATACAAATGATAAGGCAGTTAACGAAACAAAAATGTTTTGCGTACGTCACGGAACAGGAACTTCACCAATATAAAATAATAATTTGATTCCACAATAAAACTAAATTTGATGTCAAATAAGATGGAGAAAAATAACTATTGCCAACCCTCCTACCACGTTTAATATTTGAATTTAACTTTTTATCAATAAGAAGAAAAAAAAAAAGTGTTAACAGTGTTGTGCGCCTTCAGAAAGAAACTGCATATATATAGACAGTAATGATTTGGATGAAAACATTATTCGTTTGCGTACAAATATAAAAAGAAAATGTTTAAATAAAAAAAAAATTGATGACTAAAAGTTAGAGTGATAATCTACATATTATTCATTTTAGCCACCCATAAATAGAGTGTTTAATGTGTATAAAAGTACTTTTGAACATTTAGATAATTTTTACTCTTTAGCATACCGTATAACTATTTAAAACGAAAACAATAAATAGACTATGGTAAATACATTTTACATATATTCAATGTCAATAATAGAACAACATTCAAACTATTGACATCCATTATTGATTCTATATACTAAATTACAAAAACTAATTTGTTCTTGCTTTTTCAATTTTACCAAAAAACAAATAAATTAGCAACGTTGTTATTATTGCATCCACTGTTCATCGGGATTCTCGATGCCTCTATATAACATATTAGAGTTGTTATCATTCAACACAGCTCATATAGGACAAATACAAAAATTGCGTCGTGTTATATAATGGTAATTTAAACATACAAGAAAATCATGAAAATAGGGTTTAATTAATGAGATTGTTGAATTGAAGCCCTTAAGTTGTTAAAATTGTCGAATGTTTTCCTTAGGAGGCAAGTCTTATGAAAGCAACCCTTTATTATATAAATGCTTAACTTCTTTCTCTTCCTTTTGGTTTTCACCATAAATTCCAATATCAAAGCTAATATTTCTACGCTGTGACGAGGGATGCTTGAGAGAGCATCTATTTTTTATATTATCACGTTAGATACATAGAACTAAAATGGAATTTCAGAGAAAAAATATGTGTAAAAAGAAGTAAAACAAAACAACCGTACGTCAGTTTCAGTATATATATATTTGTTTTTGTTAAGAAATTGGGTAAGTATAACAATCATATAAGTAATGATATGTAAAAATAGCATCATTCATTCCCAACATGCAATAAATATCTCATAACCATAAGTAATAATGCCATCAAAACTTATTCTCTAAAGGAAAAAACCTCACCCATTTTATCAATACTCGATTTATTACATATTTATTGACTTTAGAGACAAATTTGAATCCAAAAATTAAAAATTGATTTTTATGTTTAAAGAGTATGATTTTTGTTTTGTTTTATCTCATTTCTTATCGATTAAAAGGTATATATATGTACTTGCTTCACATTTTTAATATATTAATTAAATAATTTATTTATAAAAATAAAAAATACAACAGCAAAAATAAAATATGGTAAGCTAATGTAAAATTTTAGATTACTTACATAATTTAAAATAATAAGTTAATGAATAAGGTACTCAAATAGAAACATGGAAATAAGTGGATATGTACATGTTCTTTCTTATTTTATACTCAATTTAAAAAATCAAACGTTACTATACATAATCATTATGAAAATTCTTTACCAAAATCAAGATAAATTTTAGTTTCTTAATTTCTAGTAAAAATTAAAATTAGTCTATATTTTAAATTTTAAACTAATTTAGTCTCTTATGTTTATGAATGTAAAAATTTTGTCCTTTTTATAAAATTTTGTTAAATTTATTAAAATGATTTCGAAATATTAATTAATAAAATTTAGTTAAAAAAATTAAATTCACATATTTCTAAAATTAAGAAACTAAATTAATTAAAAGTTTAAGATAACACATCTATCATCTTCGTTTAAATGTGCATTCACAATAAATGAAAAAATACACATACCAACAATTATAACCTATTGCCAGAAGAAAAAAAAAAACTTAAAATATTAAATAAAAGCATTACATCATACTTATCCCACATATCCTTAAAGAGAGAATGACTAACGTATATGAAGTGTGAGAAATTGTACAAAGTGTGTAAGCTATCGTAAAACGTTGAAGAAACAAATAGTAAATAATGGATGAGAAATTGCTTGATTATTATATTTATTAAATTTATATGTATTTTTAAATTTTCAATTATATTTAGGACTTAATTATTTTATATACGTCAACTTTTTAATTTTTAATTTGTATGTAATTTCGTAATTTGTTTTTAATATTTTCAGTTCTCATATTGTAACTACGTGACGTGACGCTCCTGACATACCGTCAATATGACACTGACAAAGTTTTTATTAAATCGACACTTTTATAGTTTGTTTATAAAATTAATAATCGATCATGCTAGTTAATGTATAAGATTGATCGACTAAGATTAATTAAATCTTACGCCTCTCGTATTTTCACGTTGTTTAATTTTAAAATTGTTCAAAAGGGTAATTTAGTCTGATGTTATTCGATTTATAATGGGTTAATTATTTAATAAGTCAACTCGTTTATTTATTAGCGAATTAAAACAATTTGAATTCGACTTAGTCTACGAATTCGACTTAGTCCACAACAATTTAGCGGGTTAAACGGATTAGCTCACGAGCTAACTTAATTAAAAAAATATAATTTTTTTTTATTTTTTTTCAGTCAAAACTATTGTAATTCTAATTAAAATTTAGATAAACTTTAATACAAATCAAAATCATAGAAATACAAATTATCTATGTGTTGGCTATAAATACAACCTAACATGACTCAAATGCAAAACCTAACTTAATAAAAAACACTTGTGTGCAACGACAGAACAACGTTGGGACCAAGGGGGCAATGTCCCCCAAATTTTTTTTTTTACATTTATATAATTTAATATATGATTTTAAATAATTTTTTTCTAATTTAACATTTTAATAAATATTTACACATTTATATATATAAGAAAAAGTTTTCTTTTTCACATTTATTTTTTAATTAATCTTTTAAACATTTTTTAAATAAAAATAATTATTTTTTAAATGGTTATTTGTTTAATTTAATCATTTTTTATTTTTTTAAATGGAACCATTATAAATGAAAATTAATTATACTAAAATTATAAAAAAAATATATCTAATTTTATAATTATAATAATAATAATTGTCATTTTATTATTTTATTATTTTTTATTATGATAAATAAATGTAAATACAATGTTTTGACTAGTTTATATAAAAATTTTAGGATTACTCTTTTGGTTTTTATTTTTGTTCAAAAATATTAAGTTGGTCAGTTAATCTTTTTTAATTTCAATTTGGTCCGAATTTTAAAACATTATGTAATTTTGACCTTTTTCGTTAAATTTATTGAATCAAATCAAGAATTTTTCATCAAAAATGAAGTTGTGAATGATTTTCTTTGTTGGTGTAATTAGCATAATCGTAGTATCAATTTTGATGAAAAATTCTTGTTCCGCTTCAAGAAATTTAACAAAAAATATAAAATTGCATTAATTTTAATAAAAACAAGAACAAATTGAAACTAAAAAACACTAGAGGATCAACATGATATTTTTAGACAAAAAAATGGACCAAAGAATAATTTAACCAAAATTTTGGCACCCCCAACATATTGCATGAAGTTCCGCCATTGCTTGTGTGACCTTTTATTTGTGGGTTGGTGAGTCAACCTGACTCACCATGGATGGTGAGCAGGTTCTAAATAAGTCGGGTCAAAAACCAACTTGTTTTCAATCCCATAGTGAGATTCTGACATATTTTACCAGCTCTATTCAATTTGTTTATTTTTTACACTATATCTGGTTTTAACTCAACTTAGAAAAAATAAAAATTATGACATTCACTTATGGAATATAATCCAAAATAAATAAAATGTTTATCAGTAGGTGAGATCATTTTGGAAATACCAAACTTATATTTCCATTGATCAAGTTTATGTTGGTGTGTAGGCTGCAAGAAGAACCGTTGATTTACTTTAGCTCAACTTTTTTATTATCTATCTTTTTAGTTGTTATCTGTACAGGATTTTAAAGAGGGTCATTCTTTTGTCTGAATTAAACCTCTCTTTTTTTTTCTGATTTTATATGAGTTGAAGTATTCCATGTTTATTTAATCAATTCACTTTTATTGATAAGAAATATTAATTATTGAGATAATTTTGAATATTGCATATGTTATGAGATAGATGTGCAACAATTAAATAAAATACTTTTGACATTATGAGATATTGAGACATAATCTATCATTAAAGATTTTCTTAACTATTAATAACAATATACATTTTTCCTTATGTTTAAGCTATGAATTTTTTTTATGGGATTTGGTCATGATAATTTGGTGATGATAATTGTGATGTCAAAGGTCATGCTCAACGTAACTTTATTTGAAATATTGGATTGTAATCTCAATAAATTTTCTTTTTGTATAGAAGATATTCCTAAATGTGTTGGGACACTTCAAATACTTTTCTTTTTCTTTTTCAATAAAAGGATAATATCTTTTATTTTCAACCTATTTTCTTTATTATTTTTTTCTCACTCTCTTCATCAAACAGCCAAAAATAATTATTTTCTTATTCATTTCTCATTTTTTAAGTATAGATAAGAGGAATTAATCTTATTTGTTAGCTAACTAATAAAGTCTTTCCTTTTTTTTAGTACTCTGTGAAATATGATTTAGAAAAAGAAAACTAAAGAAGAAAAAAGTATAAAAAAAAAGGAAGGAAAAAGAAATAGAAAGCTAGCCTACTTTTTTTATAAGAAAAGTAATGTAAAATATTTTTTTTATTTAATTTCTCATAAAGTTAAAAAAGAAAAGGGAAATAACTTGCATGGTATATAGGAAAAATAATTTGGTATTTTAATTTACAATTAATTTTATATTTCACTCCAAAATGAAAAGATTGTTAAAGAAACGTCGGACCTACGTAGTTTTTCTACACTTCTTTCTTACATCAGACAATACCAAACGGAAAAAAGAATTTGATTTTTCAATTTTTTTCTTTCCTTTGCAGTCTGTTCTTCCGTGTTTCTTTCGTTTTAAACATAGCGTTAATATTGAAGTTTGTCTGCTTGCAGTTGCTCAAGTTTTCTATATGAAACAAAAATTACGAACGTAAAAAGATTTATATATTGTTATTACATTTTCCATATTACTTATTTTAGTTTCGTTAATTTATTCAACAAAACTGTTTTAATTCAGTAATGAAATATGAATTTATTATTTTTCATTGTGTTGGCTATTTAGAGCTTATTTCACTACACATATAGCGACAATGTGTATCTGTCAATTACTTTAGATTTATGCAGAAGATCAACTATGGGTCGTTACTCGTTACCCAGGGCACAAGGCACCACAGTCGGTGATGATGATAATGTTAGGTTTACAAAAGGATTTTATCAGAAAGATATAACATCAATGAGACCTGAACTTAATCACATAAAACATTAATACTATTCTCAATCCAAAACTTTAAGATAATGAATTTATGGATCTTTATTTTTATTTTTATATAATACTTTATTTTTTCATTTATAGTCAATATCAAACTTAGAGTCACACTTAAATTTGTAAGAGATAAAAGTATGAAAACACTTTCCTTTCATCTCTTACCTTAAAGAGTGTTTGAGGAAGACTTTTAAAGACCAATCATTAATTCTTAAATTATATCTAGTTTGGTCCTAGCTAGAAGTAAACTTTAAACAGATAAATTTTACAAGATATTAATGAAAAACAAAATTAAGATCATTAATATCAAATTTAAGAAACGTAGTGCTGGTCCTCTACCCAACCGACCGTAGTGAGGAAGTGGTCCACACACATCGTTACACTATAACTTTGACTTGTTCTTCTGATCTTTCTCTTCATCTATCCACTCGTTATTATGTAGGTATATTTTTTATATTTCTTTTTTTCTGCGGCAAAGAAAATGTCTCCATCGAAAATGACATAACAATGGATTTAAGGTCTTCCTTTTGCAGCTGAAACTGAGAGTTTTATAAAGATGGTTTGTGCTTGTCCAAGGATGTTTCAGTTATCCTTGTTGGTCCATCTGAGTGTGTTTTCATTGCTAATTATTATTTTTTGGTTGAATCAACGATGAAGGGTTTAAAGGGTCTTAGGGTATTTAGAGACAGAAAATAAGACTAAGAGGAGAGGGCCCCACGAGGACCTGCATGCATGCATGCGTAGTGTTTGGAGTATATAGACTGAAATAATTAATCAGATTAATTAAAGAAGAAGATCCCATATATACACTGCAACCAAGGTTTGAGGCGAGATTAAGAGTGTTCTCTAAATGATTAAAGAATGTGCTTTTAGTGTTACATCCTTCTTCGAAAAACCTGTTCCAATGGAACCAGATGAATGTTGCATTTTGATTTCAGAGAAGCTTGTGGTTTCAGATTTTGTTTATTCCTAATCCAACTTAATCATCTAAGGCTTATAATCTTTGTATTTGTTCTTTTGTGAAATTACTATATTGTAATTCGAAATTTATGAATACCATTTACTGTTGTCCTTTAATGCTAAAAGGAAAGGCAAATATCTGTAGTTGTATGAGAAAAACATTTACTTTACTTTATATAATTGAAATTTAAAATCAATATGTTGGCATGTATACATACATCTATAGATTATATTATAATTAAAATTTACAACAACTAAATATTTTCAAGTACATAAATTTTATTTTTTATTAGTAATAATGTCCGGGGAGAGTGGAAATTTATCTCTCTAAATTGTGTATTTTAATGTTTTATAGTATATTCTCTGATACACACTTTTTTTTATTGGATAAGACACACTTTCAAACACATTCTTTAGTTGTCCGTTAAAGTTAACAAGATCATGGAACTATAACTGTTTTTTATTTACCTAATGCGTGTCATCCATAAATTTTTTATTTCTAACAAATCTCAACTAACGGAGATGGTTAAATACAATATTTATAGCATTTTATTAGAGTTATTTTTTTAATAATTTTACCTAGTTTAAAGCTCTTTTTGTCGAAAAAAACTATTTTTTTAGAATTTTTGACTTTCATACTTTATTCTGATGTAATTTAGTATGAATTATTGATTCTTTCAAAGAAAAAGATAATAGTACATTAATCAATAGTTCACATTAAACTCGCAAAATAAAAGTTCAAAGTATAAAAATGAAAATCATAATATCATTATCCTCAAAAGAATTATATTTTCTTATGATTTTTTCTTTTAAAGAAAACTTCAAGATATAAGTTGGGGCAACTATATTATAGTAAGATGAATACTTTTCCAAATAAATTTTTTAATTTTTTAATATTTTAACATTATTTATTGAATTATTATTGTTTTTTAAGTAATAAATATTTTTTCTAAGAGATAAAAGAATTAATTGGGCGGACAATAATATTTATTTTTGAATTTATCTATTTTATACTTTAAAATGACGACAAAAGCTCTAGAAAAAGTGAAGTCAAGCGAGAGTAAGACTTTTCCAATAATTTTCATTCGTTCATTCAGTTGAAAAAAAAAAATGGAATGCAAAATACGCTTGTATTAATTTTAAAATAGCAGTGACCCAAAAAAACATGATTTTTTCAATTTTTTATAAAAAAAAAAGTTCTGTTTGATATTTTAATTTCAGACATAAATTACCTTAAATGATTTTTCTTTTAATTTGACTAAATTTCATTAACTTACATATATGGTTGTACAGGTACTTTGAAAAAGGCTCGGGCCTTGGCTTCTCCAAAAAATGTAATTTTAGGGTCAAAACTGTAATTTTGGGGTATACAGGAATGTTGGGGGTGCACGGAGAAACCCCTAAGTTTCCCCTTCTCTAAAACATCGCAACATGGCGCCATAACTGTGCTGCCATTTGTCATTCCACAGTGAGGATCCGTTACTACTCACACTATTCATCATCCGTAACAGTACACAAACTCTCATCTCCACCGCAAACACAGCAATTCAACAAAAATTAGATGATGTGAGGTTGGAACATTCAATCATTTTTCTTTTTTCTAATAAATTTACCATCTTCATCACTCACCACATCGTCACCATCCATGGCTGTGCTACCTTTCCCTTACTCAGCATCTCCCACTTCATCTCTCCCCTTGTCTCAACAAAAACGCCATAAAACAAAACCAAATTCCAAAAGAAGCGCGTTCTCACCAATCCAATGCTGTCACAGCCAAACAGAGCCGTTCCAACTGAATGGCCTAGCCAGAGTTTCAGAGAAGATTCTTCTGAGCAACCCTCCTGTTGCAGCTTCCGGCGTGGCTGTTCCGCCCAGGCCTCGAAGGATAATCCTTGTCAGGCACGGAGAGAGCGAAGGAAACGTGGATGAGAGCGTGTACACAAGGATACCCGATCCAAAGATATCGCTCACTGAGAAAGGGAGGGCACAAGCCGAGGCATGCGGCAACAGGATAAAACAAATGATTGAGAAAGAACATGGCCAACACTGGCAGGTTTACTTCTACGTCTCGCCGTATCGAAGGACCCTTCAAACCTTGCAGCACCTCGCTCGTCCCTTTGACCGTTCCAGAATCGCTGGTTTCAGGGAAGAACCTCGTATTCGGGAACAAGATTTTGGTAGTCATCGACGGGGGGGTGATTTTTTTTTTTTTTTTTTTTTTTACACTTCAGTTCACTAATTGTTTGTGTGATTTCAAAAGGGAATTTTCAAAACAGAGAAACGATGCGACTGGAAAAGGCACTACGGCAGCTTTATGGCCGTTTCTTCTACCGATTTCCAAATGGAGAATCCGCGGCTGATGTGTATGATAGAATCACTGGTAATATTGATACGCATGTGTTCTTCCGGAATCAAAGTTTTGAATAGTTGAGTACTGATGCAGGGTTTTGTACTTGTGGTTGAAGGATTCAGAGAGACGTTGAGAACGGATATTAGTATTGGACGGTATCAACCACCGGAGGAGAGGGAATCAGAGATGAACTTGATCATCGTGTCTCACGGTCTAACACTTCGAGTGTTTCTCATGAGGTGGTACAAGTGGACAGTTCAACAGTTTGAGGGTCTCAACAATTTAGGCAATGGAAATATGCTTGTCATGGAAAAGGGTCATGGAGGAAGGTAGGTGTACATTCATTTTTTTTGCGTACTTTATTGGATTAATAGCTTTTGGGAACCTAAGAGAATTGCGCATGAACAGGTATAGCTTACTGATGCATCATGATGAAGAGGAGCTGAGACGGTTTGGACTGACTGATGAAATGTTGATTGATCAAGAGTGGTAAGAATCATGATCCTTTCACTTTGTTATTTGATGAAATTCTTGACCTAAGAGGTGTTTGATATGTATGAAGGCATAAAATTGCAAAACCTGCTGATCTGAATTACGATTGTCCAATGGTCAATTCCTTCTTTCCCCACCTCAGTGAAGAAACATGCTAGTGTGAACAAGGGGTTCATCAAGAACTTGCAGCAATTTCAAAGTCAATGCAGTGGCTACAAACCACAGAGCATGCACAATATAGCTCAATTATGAAAACGAAGAACGAAGAGCACAGTGTTGTAAGTAGCTAACTAGAAAAGTTTGTACCGAAGAATTTAACAATAGAAAAAGGATGAACTAAATCACCAGGTGTTACTCTTCTCTGCATAAAACCAGAATGTTTAATTTTCATAAAAGGAAAAAGCTTACGGAAAAATGTAGATACGTGTATCGATACCTGTACGTCTCACATGCGAGAATTCTACCATCTGAGCTACATCCTACTCCGTTAATGTTCTTTGCATAAAACCGTAATGTTAATTTTTATAAAAAGAAAAAGCTTACGAAAAAATGGAGATGCGGGGTATCGATCCCCGTACCTCTCGCATGCTAAGCGAGCGCTCTACCATCTGAGCTACATCCCCTTTTGTTATTGATTTCAAGATTAAATAATATCATCTATAGCATGTGTTTTTGCTTTAATTCTCATGTCATGGAGCATCAATCATGGATCACGGTGATCTTTTATGTATTGTTCATTTTGAGTAAATCATGGGCAAATTACTTTAATTTCTAACCTCACAATTTACACGACATCAGTTTAATATTTGAATTTAGAATACATATTTCACTCCGGTGTTTAACATTAGGGAGTAAAGAAAGTAAAACAAAATTAAGAAATGTTGTGTCCTTTAACCAATAAAATACAAAAAAGTGAGTCTAAGTTAAATCTAGCTCAGTTTCAAGAAATAAATTTTATTCTTCTCAAATAATCCTCAATCTATTTTACCATCAACAAACATCTTTTAGTTTCTTCTTAATTCTTTCATTTTGTTTTTTTTTTAATGATGTGTTGATAAATTTTCTTAAAAGTTTTACGTTCATGTATTGTACGATAAAAAAATACTTTTTTGTTTTTATTACTTTAATTATCTATCATATGGTATCAAAAGTTCTCTCAAAACTTTGCAAGAATCAAATCACAATGTAAAATGTAGACAAAAATCATTACATTTTTAAGTCAAAATTTTTATTCAGTTATTGTCACTTCAAGTTAAAAATCATTAAAATCATGACAGAATGAAAAATTATACCTGTGTTATTTTCAAGTTAACTAAATAAGTACACCGACTCAAATTTGAAAGTAAAAGTACCTAGATGATTTAAAAAAAGATTATATTATTGTTTAATTCAAAAATCTAAATACATTAATATCATGATTTCATTGACTATTTTCTTAAAATAAATGTATTATTTAGTAAACAAGTATTAAATTAATATATCAAATAAACTTTATTTTAACAGATTTAGGTTGTTGGGATTTAATATTTGTACTCTAGTTTTTATACATCTAAATAACATCTATAATTTGATTTAATCTCTCTATCACATAATATAATTAACAATAGCTATGTTTTTTTTGTCACTAAGTATCACTGAGATGTTGGTCTATATTTTGTGTTCTCCAAAAACAGATTTAGAAGAGAAGGGTGGCAATCATGGGCTTCCGGTTGGGCTGTTCGGTCTTGGGCCAAACATGTACGTCAATCTGAGCCTGTTATGGAAGAAATAGGAAAAAACTTAAAATATGGAGATGCGGGGTATCGATCCCCGTACCTCTCGCATGCTAAGCGAGCGCTCTACCATCTGAGCTACATCCCCAACGATATTGAAAGTAAATACTATTGTCAAGACTTTTTATACATTATGCTGCTGATATAAATACTTGTGTAAAGTCTATTACTTTTCTTCTGATACTTTAACTTTTAAATTTGAGTATTTTTATCATTTAAATTTTTGGTGATTTAAAATCTTGACAGAATGAAAAATAATAATTTTATTATTTTCAAGTTAACTAAATAAGTACACTGAATCAAATTTGAAAGTAAAAATACCTAAATGATTTGAAAAAAAATATTATATTATTGTTTAATTAAAAATATCTAAATACATTTATATCAAAATTTCATTGACTATTTTCTTATATAAATATATTCATTAGTCAACAAGTATTAAAATTAATATATGAAATAAAATTTATTTTGACAGATTTAGGTTGTTGGGATTTAATATTTGTAATTTACATTTTACACATCTAAATAAATAACATCTGTAATTTTATTATATATCTCTTTCTATCACATAATACAATTAATAATAAGATTTAGAAGAGAATGGTGGCGGGCATGGGCTTCCCGTTGTGCTTTGCGGTCTTGGGCCAAACATGCACGTCAATATATTCATCAAATATGCCTTAAACTCGAATATAGTTTTTATTTTTTCATTAAAATTATTGTTCAACTTCTCCCGTTTATAATACAAGATTGGAGGGTGGGATTCCATTTATATTTTTGAAGTAAAAGTAGAGTTTTATCCGTGAAATAAAAATTTATTTTCATTTGCATATGTAAAAGTATATATATATTTATCCCCATTAAAGAATAGTTCGTATTAATTTATTTATGGTTTCAAATATTAATTAACTATATTTTTTATAAAAAATAGAAACATAAAAATATATTTATTTTTTCTTCATGATAAAAATTAAGAAATAAATTGTAATAATATAAATATCAAATATAAGATCAAATAATGATATAAAAAATGAAAATGATAAATGTGTGTCTTATAAATAAATTACAAATTTAATAAAAACTGTAAAATGTATTGATTGTAAATTATTTTGTAGTTTTCGTGCAATAACAAATCATTATAGAAAATTACTCTAGGATCTTAAGATTCATGATTCTCACACGTTTAAGTATATAAATCATATTGTTCTCCACCCACTTTTTTTCAATCTATTTTTTTTGACTTCTTTTCTGTTTTCACACCCTTTTTCTTAACAACTTATTGTGAGAGAACTTATGGTCAAAGACAAAATCTCAATACCCTTCTTATAAGTCAGTGTTCATAAATTAAACTAGAAGTTACTTTATCTTTATTTTATTACGATTTTACATAATAATTAATAATAATTAATAGGTTATTGTATTTTATTAAATTACAATAAAATCCATCATATTTCAATTGAATTAATTCATCGATTAATTCTAACATAAATTTAACATATGAAAAATATATTTTCTACTTGAGATACCTTCTCCTACTTTATATAAGTGAAAAAAATTCTTCCGCGTCTAATAAGAATGGTGTTGCAGAGTTAATCGAAGATGGTGACATGGGAATCAAAAAGTCGTTTCAAGTGCCTCACTCTATTTGCCTTTTGTCTTTTCAAAATCTGACTTCTAGATTAGATAAGTTTGCACTACCACCAACACTTACTGCATCACAATGCTACATATTAGTTAGCTGTTTTTCCCACTTCTAAATGTCTTCGGATATATAATATATGTAAAATTAATTTTTGACAAATTTTTTGAATATCAACATAACAACACCTTATTAAATGATAACAAAATTTGATATTACTTAAAAAAGAATTGATGTAACTTTAAAAAAAAAAACTTTCTCAAAATATTATAATTTATAATTCATAATATATATTATATTATATTATATTGCTCCAAAAAACAAAAATTGTACACCATATTCCAAATAACTGAAGACCAGATATGCTTGCATCTTGTCCATTCAATACTAACAACCCACTTTCATTTCAATTCTTCAACTCACTCCTTAAAAACAATATCATAAAATGAGAACATAATAAAGGAAATATATCATTAGAGTTTAAGTTAAAAATGGATAAATGAATATGGAATTAACTAGAATGAACAAATGAATGATCATGTGTTAGAGAGTGATCACATGTTAATATTAATTAATTAAATAATAATCTTAGCTTAGTAGCTAGCTTGTTCAATCTTTAGAACATGCAGCTCTATAACTAGCCTCTAGCCGTGAAAAGATTCCACTTTTTTAAATTTTCATGGGTTCTCGTCCTCAATAAAAACGTGCATATATACCCTAATACATTAATTATTATGCTTAATTGAAAAATATGATATTATACATTTTGCTATAAAAATATAGTTTTCTAATTTTAAACCTTGACATAGCTAAAGTGATGATGTAGAGACATGTTTGTACATAATGAACTGAATAGGATGCAAAATTGTTTATTTGTTTTGAAGAAAAAATTATAAGAAATATTAAATTAAATGCAGTATTTGTAGCAATAGCGGAGCATGAGAGTTGTCATTGTGAGAAGTGCTTGAAATTGTTATATTGTAGTGGTCTGAGCTGAGATAGGTGAAAGTTATGAGGAGTACCCTATGTAGCCTTTATTTTTATAGACAGTACCATATATAGCTAAAATCTATAGAAAGGACTTTTTGGGTTAGGTACTTGTTTTTCACTCCATCATCTCACCATCTTATTTCACACCACTGAACCTTTTAATTATTCAACTACAATCTTATCTTAATGTAGAAGTTGTAACTAGGTCGTAGAATGTCTTATGGACATTGTTCTTCTATCCTCATTATTATTGTCGATTCTTTACATGTTCACCAAAGTGCATATAAAGTAACACGAGGAAGGATGGAAAAGAAAACTATCATAAAAGTGAAAAACTTTGACAGTTGTATTAATGGTGATTTTGTAATTTTGTTTCTAAAAGTATTTGTAATTAAAATATGATAAAAGAGAGGAGAAGGGAGAAAGCAGTGCATGTACATACGTGGTCCTTTCCTGCATTCACAGCACAGCACCTTGCTCTGTCTGTTTTGTTTTTGTTTCAAAATTCAAACACTGTCTAGGTTCCTAACCAATCATGAAACGTGGTCTCACATGTGAAATTTAAGAGTGAGGAAAAACAAAATAGTGACGGCTCATAACCAAGTTGCATTTATGGGATGCATAAGATATGTGCAAGTTGTTGTTAATTGTCTCCTAAGCCTTAATTTTTTTCAATTGTGGTGACTCAGTAGTGAAGAGGCACAGAAAGATGTGAGTGTGGAATTTTGGTTCCAAGTTCTTACTTTAACTAGTGGCAGGCAAGTTCTGAAAGTAAACTCAAGGTTTTGGCATCAATAACTTAACAATCACCCAATTCACTTGGCATTAATCACAGGTAAGTCAGAATGAAATTAATAAATATTTAGGAACGTAATTAGTGGGAAATAAAGTATTAACTTTTGGTCTTTGTGCAAACTCATCATATGCTTCCACTTGGCTGCCCTAGTGTACTCCCATGCTACCCTAAGTTTGCAATAAAAATTTATTAATACACACACAACCACTGTTTAGTTGTAAATCATCGTACATAAGATATTTTTATTTTTGTTTAAGACTTATATTTTAAAGTAATTCTTAATTTTTTGACAATGTAACTAGTTCAGTTATTAAAATTAACTCAAAACACTGGAACTTTATATTTTATGTAATATTAAATATGTTTATAGTCATGTATAATTTACGTTAAAAAAGTATTTTTAGTAAATTAGATTAATTTCCAAAAACAAAAATATTATATTGTTTTCTTTTCCTATATTAAAATATCTAATTTTGTTTATTTAACTGTGATAACACTTGTTAAGATGAGTAATTTATATACTCTTTTTTTTCCTGAAAGTATACGAACAAGAAATTGGCTCTTGTCCTTTCATATTAAAATGTAAAGTTTAATTTAATGTTATTAATGAATAATTTTTAAAATTAAATACCTTCAACTAAAATTTTAACTAAAACACACTTAATTTAACAGGCTTTTTTATGGGTTAATTTATCAAGTTATTATTTATCATTTGATATCCTAGTATTTCTTCCCATAGGTTCTCTCTTTATTTTTAAAATAATAATTAAAAATTAAAATATCAAACATATATATAAACATTCAAACAATTCATATTGAACAACATTATAGCATTTAAAAGTATAAAATTATTATAAAATTATAAATTTATGTAATTAAAAATATTAAATAAATTCAATAATAATTTTTTAAAAAATTGTTGGTGGATTAGGTGAATCAGACTTGAACTCATTTAGTAAATTAAGTGAGTTGGACTTACTTCAATATATTTTTGAAAAAATTAAATTTTTTTAACTTGACTCAACTCGAATATGTAATAAATTGAATCGATTTTGAGGTTAAAATTTATTTTTACATTTCTAAAAAATAAAATATTACTGATTAATTTAAGATGTTACTATTATAATAATAATAATTATTATTATAAAAGTTGTTGGTTGATAGTAGAGAAAGAGAGGTGGTGAAACCTTGATTTGATTAATTAGATAAAAGAGGGCAAAAAAAGGTAAAGAGTGAGAAAAAGGAAAGTAGGGAAAGAATGAGAAAAGTGGTGAATGCAGCATTAGTGAAAGTAGGAGTGTGATTAATTAATTTTTGGCAGTGAGGAACAATGAATGTGGCCCAATAGTGTCTTGGCTGCATCAGACAGGATGTCAGAGGAGATTAGAAATAGGGAGTGTTTGGCGTTGCTCATGCCATTGCCTGTCTCTCTGTCTCTCTCCTGCCTCCTCTCACTCTCTTCTTCTCTTCTCCTCCTTCCGATCCTTCCACCCCATTCTGCCTCCTTCATCTCCCCATCTCCCTCAATTATATCTCTCCCCTGCATTATGCCACCAATCACTTCTATTTTTCTATTTTTTGTCACAATAATTATAAGAAAATAATATTTTTATTACTAAATTTTGACAATTTTCTTTTACAATATAAGATATCATCTTTTAAATAGTTTTAAAATATTAAAAATGAGAAAATAAAAAAAATAAAAACTACTTAAAAGATATCACCTAAGATTATTAGAGAAAATTGTCAAAATTAACGGTAAAAATACCATTTTCCATTATATAATTATGTTATTGAAAATGGCAAGAAGGTAAATATTGTTGAGTTCACCGGTTTTCCTGGCAAGTGAACTTCTTCACTCGCCATCAATCTATTTGTACCTAAAATTAACGCTACTTGCAATTCTGAAACATGCTTTAAACGCATACAGAAATAAGCCTAAGTCATGGACCCCCATGGAACCTACCATTTATTACTATAGGGGTAAGCTATTTTCATATTGCTCCTCAACTTAATTTTTCGTCACTATTATTTTAGCCTTCTAGTACATACTCTTCTTGTTCTTTTATGTCACAAATTTTTAACTTTTCTTTAATGCAATTGATGAATCAGTTTGCTTAGATTTTTTTAGCATACAATAATTGTGTGACAAGAATTTTAATTTGAAAGCAGGGGTTAATGTAAAAACATGTCATGTCATGCATTCATCCATGGAGTGGTATAGTTAATGGGTATGTAGTGCGTCCTCATGGTCCTCTCTACTCTGGAATAGTCTTCAAACAAAGGGTTTGAATAAAGTAATGTTCTTAGATGTTGTACACTGACGTGTGGTTCTCCGGAAAAGCCAAAGTCCAAACTCACATTATGATACTTAAGATGCTACAACTACAAGTTAAAGAAAAGGATAAAGTGATTGGGGACAGAGTTCTTTCCTTTTTGCTAAAAACAAGAAAAAATGGTAAATGATTGAATAAAAAGAGAAAGGGAGGGATGATTTTTTTTGAAAGAGAAAGAGGCATGTCTCAAACCATGTCAAATGCTGTTATTCCTCTGTTCCTTTTTCCCATTCTTCACCTGCTTCAACTCCCATTTTCTTCTCAAGTGGAAAGGAAGATAGCAGTAGTAGTAAGTAATGACAAATTTCATCTGTCAGAGGATCAAAGTCGGTAGTCAAACACTCAGATGGTTTAATGATCTTATCTGGAAATTAATTACAACTCCCATGTCCTCTCATACTCTGACACCAAACTTAATGTGCCCAAAAGATATTTTAACTATAACTATATACCATCCAAGTCCTTGTTTTCAACAGAAGAAAGAACCTTTTCAGCTTTGCAATTTTCCTCTCAAAAACACAATCCAATGTTTCGCCCAATTCAATCAGTGAGTTTCTGAGTCATCAGTTATACCCAAAACAAATTACAGACAGAAGGCGTCGTTCCAAGGTTTTCGGAGAAAATCTTGTTGTCATCATGAACAAGGTTTGTTATTGAAATTATGGGAGTGTGAGCCTGTTACTGGTCTGGTCCGGTCCAGTCATGGTTTTTACAGTAGTTACCAGCAAAACCATCACCTCATCACGTTTGAATTTTCATTCATTTGCCTACATTTAATTGAAGCTGGAGTTGTTTATACACAATAATAGCTTTGGAGGACACGTTATTCTCTGAGATATTTGGTGATAAAATAAGTTGTGAGATATTTAATGACACGTCAATTCATGGGCTAACTTAGTTGTTTCATAAGTAAATGCAAATGCTGACACCAGGATATGACTTCTTTTAAAACTTATCCATAGCATAATTTGTTCATTGATTCGGCGGTTGTTTTGTTGAGAGGAAATTGAATGTAGGTGGTATGATGCCTAAAATGTTGATAGTAATTAGGAGTTGTTTGAGTTGAAGGAGAGAGTGGGGAGGAGCAGGAGAACGTGAAATGGAGAGAGTCGGGTGCAGAGAATCGATAAGAATATTTGGTTGCCTGAAATGAGTAGAACAAAGAGAGATTAAAAAAAGAGGAGAAAGCAACGAATAAGACAGCAGTTAAAGGTAGCATAAAGCACAGTAGTACTGTACATGCTTTTGGGGTCATTACTTTATGATCAAAATATTGTCCCATTTCATCTCATCCCCATGCTCCATCCCTGCCATTCTCAACAAAACCAAACCCCATTTTCGGTATTTCAACATCAAAATCTCACCCCTTCTATTTAACGCCTCCATCAAAACCAAACTGTCACCTCCTACTTCTTTCTTCCTCCATCAAAAACATGGGATTTCCAGTGGGGTACACAGAGTTGCTGCTACCCAAACTGCTTCTGCACCTCCTATCCCTATTGGGCCTCATCAGAAAACTCCTCACCATCCTCCTCTGCTACATGGGCTTCCACGATTTCTTCGAACCCGACATTGCGTGGCCGGACACCCTCCCGGAATTGCAGTCCGTGTCGGCGGTGCTCATCCGGGAAATCCTGCCCGTCGTCAAGTTCTCGGAGATGGCGGGGGCGGAGGTGGAGGCGGCGGAGAGTTGCGCGGTGTGTCTGTACGAGTTCCAGGGAGAGGACGAGATCAGACGGCTGACAAACTGCCGCCACATATTCCACAGAGGTTGTCTGGACCGTTGGATGGGCTACGATCAGAGAACGTGCCCCCTCTGTCGGACGCCCTTCATACCCCACCATATGCAAGCCGCTTTCAATGATAGACTCTGGGCTGCTTCAGGAATCCCTCAATTCTATTACAACGATGAATGAACGCATCACTTTTCTTCTTCTTCTTTTTCCAACATTTCCGGATGCATGGATGTTAGTTAGTTAACCTTCTTCGCCATGTTTCTGTTGTATATATTATACTCAACTTCAAACAAAATCCAAACCTCACAACTCTTGTTAATTACATATTACATATATCCCTTTTAATTATTTAGATTTTGTTCTTCCTTCCAGATTTTTATTAGATTTGCGACCTTTTATTGCTAACGAATTCCGATTTTGATGTATCGTTGCGTACAAGAACTGGATCACACTGCTACTGCTCTGCTCCTTTATCACTTAGTTTTACCTCCATGGAAGTCACACAAAGCTTGTACCTTCTTCGACCCAACACATCATTAATTTTGAACATAAACATACCATATTACATAAAATACGACATCCTCTTTTTACTGTCTCTAGTTAATTTGTAGCTCTTTTTAGTTCCAAGCTTTTTTGTCTGTAATGCGTGTTTTTTCTATCCAAAAATAACATCTATTGAGCTTGTCTGAAGAATAATAATAGGTTAAATTTTTAGTTTGTTCATTCATTATTTAGTGAACTAAAAGAGTAAAAATGAATATCATCGATAATCTTTAACGGTGGCAAAAGGTTATTCCAGGACATGCTTCTAGTTTGCAAGAATAAGTTTACAGGTTTAAAAAATTCTAGAGGATACTTTATTTTATTTATATAAAAGAATTTAAACGTTTTAATAAGATATGTTTTTTAGATTTATGTAAAATTGTGAATTACGGCTAAAAGGATTGAATAATAAATAAAATATTTGGTCTTGCATTACTGGGCTGATCATCTACGGGTATCGGTAAAATCGAATGGACTAACCACAGAAGAAAAGAAGCAGTTATTTACGAAAGAAAGCCTTTTAGAAACTTTTAGCAAGGCATTTCGTTATCTCCAAATATAAAAAGAATATCTCCAACTGAAAAATATATCCTCACCTATATCCGCATAAAAATAACCCAAAAAAAAAAAACTTATCGGTGTCTCTACAACACATCAATAAAATAAAAACATCTATTATTATTAAAAGCATACAAACTATGTAGTAGTTATTCTTTTTCTATATTAAAAAAATTAAGAATTGTTCTTATTATAACATAAAACCATTATTTTGAAGTATCTATTACCGAGTTAAAAAGTAAAACCCTCTAAACAAGAAAAAAAAGACGAGTTCATATCGGAAAGAAAAAAAAAACGTAAAAAGATAGTGAAAGACACTGTTCACCGGAAACAAAATACAAGTATATTTTTATTAATAAGTAATTAGTGAACCATATAAAAGTGAATTTAAAATTACTTTCTATAAAATCTCTAAGAAAATAGTTTTACGTTTATATGAATTGCTTAATTTATTTATTTTTATGTAATGAGAAGACTTTATATTTATATTTTGCATTTTGCAGTGTTTTTGAACTTGGAATTAGACACTAAGGAGTGTTGTAACTCATGCCTTTTGATATCATATTAAAAATAGACTTTTAAAGCTAAATCAATCTTATAAGAATATTTCCAACATTAACATAATGTAATACACAGAAGACAAAGTATAATACCATCGTTTTGTACAAGTGAAACAACCAAATAATTGACGATACTAATTTGACCAAAAACATGTATAAGTATGGTGTTGACATGAATAAGAAGTTGATGCAAATGCAACCCAACCATAAAGCAGTGTTTTAAGGAGAAGGAGGGACTACGTTCTTAGGCATGTGAAGCATACCCAACAAAAGGAGGGACTGCCTGATCAAAACGTGACATTTGTTGAACACTGGGAGCGACCATTACTGGTTGGGGACCAAATTTTCCATCACGCTTGTCCATTTCAATCTTATGCTGAGTCTGCAATTAAATTCCCATTTATGCTGTCATCTCTAAACACTTACAACTAAATTATTAACAATTTCTGAGTAAGAGATGTCAATTTTACCTGCATACAGGCACACACCCTACAACATTACAAAACAAACGCACAAATTAATAAATTTCGCTGTAAACTGCACAATCAAAGTGGAGACAAAGGCTGCATAAACAAAGTCTTACGTGCAGTAGACAAAGTCAGCTAAGCAGGATAGTACTTGGGAAGCCTCTCGAAGTTCACTATTTCCCACAATTAAAGCAATGATAGAAAATATGCAGGCTAGTTGTTGAAGGCAAAACATGAAACCCTGAATGAATTACAAGATCAGTTAACAGAATATCATAAATGAGACACGGTGCGTAGTATATTTTAGTGTGAGTGAAAGAGAGGCAGAGAGATTATACAATGATGCAATTATCACATTGCGTAGTTTGAATGTTAAATTCATCTTGTAACAGAAACCGAGTTGAAGCCACTGAATTTCCAAAACAGCACACAACCTGAAAAGTGAATGAGAGAATACATGTATAATGCAGCAGAAAAAAGCCTTGTAAAATAAGCACAGAAAATACATGTAGAGTGTGACTTAGAGACCAAACAACCCAGTAAGGAGAAAGGTAAAATATAAATGCATTATAGTTAATTATAAGTTAAGATTTTGTTTTATAGATTTTTTCCGCAAGGATTAATCTCACTTGTACTACTGTGAAATAAAGAGGGTAATTACAGGTTAAGCCCAGTTGACTATTTATTCATGACTATTTATCCAGCCATGGATTCAACGTTGACCAAGTCAAGGAAGTTGCAAAACAAAAGGAGATTGACCTTAATTGGCATAGCAATAGAAAAAGAAGGCATTCTTAATTCATCAATCAGATTTCTGACAACAACAAAAAAATCATTATTCATTCCGAGGCATACTAATTCAGATGTCGTTTTTTTTTTCACAAGGAAGCAAGAGATGTGAAGAATGGTATATATAATATACCTCCGTAGCGAGGCAGAGTTCAGGGTATCTGCTTTCTCCACAGCGACCACTGCAGGGCATGTAACCAGCACAACATGTGTATCTGGAGCCAACAAAAGAAAACCATGAAATTACATAGTCCAGATTGAAAAGTTAGGGAAACTTAAACTGAATAAACTATTACCTTGACATATCATCATAAAGAGCTCGTTTACGCAGCAGATATGATACACACGGTGCACTATAATGGGACAAATGAAAATTAGATTACCCCCACACATCAAATAGTTACACTAAGAAGAACTATAATTGTGATTCAACCAGCAAGGAACTGGGGAAAAATAGGATCCAAAAGAGCGGAAATTTGATGAACACAAGTCAACGTTGACCCATGACTGAAAAATTGGAAGCATTTGGAAGAGAACTTACCACCAGAGAGCAAAGCAACAATCTGCATATATGGAGAAAGAATATGTGAGTAGTGCATATGATGTGTTTGTGAATATGTGGGTGAAAGATAAAACTTACAAGGAGTGTCAGCTTGAATGGTAGTGAATAGATCAGTGTGCCAGAAATTGCGGAAGTTCTGGCGAAGCTGCATCTTCTCGATATGCTGCTGCGATGCCATTTCCTTCCTCTGCTTCACCTCACCTCACCTCACCTCACTGATCATCAACCTAGTCCAACCAACCACAATAAATAAGAAACAAAGACCCAACACTACACAACAGAGAACAAGTCTTCCTATGAATGTTTCAACGTTAAAAACAATGCTACCATGATTTTGTTTTAACTTTCGAACTGATTACCAATTGGCTCATTCTTGACTTCTAAGTTGACTTCTTATACCTGTCGTAATAGAAGAAAACCCATAGAGTAAGCTTTAGTGCAACACAAAACACACATGTTTTATGAAGAAAAACACTTTAACCAGGTTTTTTAAAGATTACCATTGTCAATACATTTTTTTAATTTTATTTAACATCAAATTTTCCTGAAAGAAAATACCATGATGTTTTAAATTTTTAAAAAAATTAGCATACGTATAGTTGTACCTTTCTACAAGTAAATAAAGCCCAGTCCTTGAATCCTAGCGAATAAGAGAATCTGAAGGAGAATCTAAAGAAAAATTTATATTTTTTTCTGTTGATGACATATATAGATAAGAGACAACATTAAAACCATAAATAAACTTTATAGACTTAAATTGAGTTTAAAGAAATACTCTAAGATGGCATTAAAACTTATTTTATATCTGGATCACTTTCCATTTCAAAAAATTTAAATAGAAAAATGTGAAAACGATAAAAAAGGAAACGCCGCTTAAGGTTCATTGAAAAATATTTTGATAAAAAATTTTGAAAGGATTTAACCACATAAGTTCACAATAAGAATTAAAAACACTAAGTTGGGTAGTTGGGTTGGGCCCAACCACTAAGTATTTTTGTGGTTAATTAAGTTTAAGGTTCTGTTAACGTTGCCTTTAAGTCGTATATCAATGATTGGAAATGACTGCTTCCGCTATAAAAAATAGTTTAAATATAATATTTAACATTTTTTTCCGCGTATTATCAAATGTTTTTCCTATTAAATAAAATCTTCAAGAGTGGAATAAATAATCTGTTTTCTAGGTTTTTTTGTTCATTGGATCTGAATAAAAATAAAGAGGAAAAACCATATTGGTTTGGACCTTCTATTAATTATAAGTTAAATAATTTTTATTTAAGTTTTAGGTTTGATTTTAAGAAAATAGAGCCATCCAATTATATAAAAAAAACATTTTAATATATTTATTTTTTTAGTAACCATTGGTTTTTCATATTATTCTTTTCACACTTCAGAGTTTAAGACTTGGCTTGTTCTCACACAACTCATCAACACACGTCCTTTTTCCTGAAAGTCAATGACTTCCTCCTTCCTTTGGAAATAATTTTTTAAAGTTCAAATATAAAAGAATCTTTTAAAGTTGGATTGTTGTGAAATTTACCTGAATTTAAAAAAAAAAACAACAAAATTTACTAACTACTTAAAAAAGTACATTATCATGAATCTATTTTATCAAAAAAAAAATAATACTTTAATCCATTTTTTTTATCCACTTTTAACCTACTATTTCAATTATCATTAAATCATTACATTACATCATATCACTAAAAAGAATCAAAATAAATAATCTAATAATAATTAAAATACTGAGTTAAAATTAAGTAAAAAAAGTTAAAATATCATTTTCCTTTATAAAGTTGACATACTTTAAACGAATTCTCAAATGAATATATCCATAAACATTTTACTTCAAATTATTATCTACAACTAGAATAAGCGTGCGTTTGGATAAGATTCAAAAAATTTAAACAAATAAAACAAATTTAAATAGATGATCGCTTCTTTTATCAATGTTGGAGAAAACTAATCATCAAATAGATTTTATTAAGATATATATCAATTAAGAGTTAAAAAAGAAATTACTTGACTTCGACTATAATATTATTCTTTTCATAATTATTTCAGCAGATTAACTATTGAGTTTTAACTGAACTGAAAACACATCAATAAATGAATATAACATAAAGAGACACAAATATAAAAATTTCGAATCATAATTTTTAAAGAGAAATATTTAAATTATGCATTTTGAAGGAATCAAAATTTTGTATAAAGACATATTTTAACACAAAACAATTTTATTTTCTTATAAAATTAAATTACCACATAAGAAAATAAATATAATTTGTAGTTTATTTCCTTTACTTGAAAGAATTAATTATTTATCTGTAATGAACATATTTCTAAAATAATCTAACAAAAACAATTACTTTTAAACAGTAATATTTCTTTAGCTGAAAAAATTATAAGGGAAAGAAACATTGAGAGAAAATGACATACTTTTATAGGGAAGTAACAAGGAGAAGCATGGATTCACACGCACGCACTCAATGTCTCTTTCTGTGTCATGCCATTAGAGAGAGAGAGAGAAAGAGAGAGAGAGAGAGAGAGAGAGAGAGAGAGAGAGAGAGAGAGAGAGAGAGAGAGAGAAAGAAGAATTGGTAATGAATTTGGAATTGTGTTGTTGCTGCAGGCCCTCCATTAGCTTTGCGGCTTCACATAAGCAAACACAAAAACTTTGTCACTTTCGTTTTCTCATTGACTCAAAGGAAACTAGAACTTTCCTTCAGTTGTAGAGGACTCACAGTAGAATAGTGTTAATTTCAATGTCTTCCGATCTCTATACTTTTGACATTCCTTTCCCCAGACATTCAGACACAGACAACATGGTCTCCTACGATGCAGATGGAAATCTTATGTTTTTCTCTGACAACCCTTATTCCTTCCCTTTCCTCACTGCCTCTCCAGTTCATGATGTGGCTCAGGGGAATTTCACCAACTCTCTTCACCCTTCTTTCTTCTCTTTTTCTCCTCAGCAAAACCAGAGCCTCTCTCATGCTAACCCGGCGCACCCTCTGTCAAATGGCTCATATATAAAGTCTGAGTTTAGAAATTTCTCTGCTTTGCATGGCTCCGAAGTGACAAGCGAGGAGTGCCAAATGGGTGTGGATTACTCCAGCAATCACCACTTTCTTTCTCAAACTTTTCACGCTTCTGACACTGCATCAAAGGTTATACAAAGGAGCTTCAGCTGTAACTCTTTCGGTGGAAAGCCAGGTTTCCCCTTTGAACCTCACCCTGACACTCTCATGGACTCCCCAAATTTTCATTTGCATCCTCTGATTTCCCCCGAAAACAGTTTCTTCACTGGACAAATGAGGAGGGTGTGCAGTACTGGAGATTTACAGGTTCAGTATAACAAACCCAGTTCTTAACTTTATTAACTTTGTTTTTAATGTAGTACTAATCGCCATGATTATCTTTCGAAGGTTAATTACCAAGACAGCAAATAGAAATTGTTTATTTTATTTTTATTGAACTTCGTTTTAGTTTCTATTCAGAACACGAAAGCAACAGATATGTCTTCTCAAGTGGAGAGTCCCTTGTTGGAGGAAGCGTACTTCAAAGTGGGGCGTTACAGTGCCGAAGAAAGAAAAGAAAAAATCTCTAGATATAGAGCGAAGAGAAGCCGGAGGAAGTTCAACAAGATTATCAAGGTAAAGAAGACAGTAGTGTTTGTTTGTTTAATTTTGATTTTGACGTGTATTTGACTATTGGATTAGTGGCAATAATTGAAAGACAAGAATGAGAATGGTGTATTAGTTTATGAAAGATACGAAGAATTTAGAGGGAAATATATACGAATGCATGATTAAGAGAAGAAAATGATAAAGAATAGAATTGAAAAAAGAAAAGGGTGTGAATGTGTTGTTTTTGATTGTGGTACCAACCAAAACCAGTATGCATGCCGAAAGACGCTAGCCGACAATCGAACCCGCATACGTGGCAGATTCGCTCGCAACGACGAGATCAGCGAGATTCCGAAAGCACTTTCTTCAACTTCAACAACAGAAGAATATGAAGACGAATTCTGGGTAAATATTATTTATTAATTAACGTTATCTCGATCAATAACACATTGTCATGTTTGTAATAAGTTAAAGTTCGTGTCTGCGTATATTTTTATGCAGGTTGAGTTCATTGAAGGATTAAACGAGGAGGTGATGGGTTAGAGGGAAGCAGAAGAATTTGCAGAGAGTCTTCACAGAAGCATCTTTTTTGGAAGACCCTTTTTATGATACCAATGAGAAGGAAACAAAACAGCCTTTTGTAAGCAAAGGAAAGATTACAAAAGGCTTTTTCAATTCATGTTTATGAATAAAGTCTGTATATTTAGAGCATAAGATATGGCATGGAAGTCAAATGTAAGTTGGGTAGTTAGAGGTTTTTTTTGGGTTAATTCTATTTCATTTTGATTTCTCCTTTCTGTTCTTGGTTTCCATTTGTTCATTGTATATAACCATGTATCATATTCAACGATAAGCGATGTTTGAGTACAAAATATGCACAGACTCACGAACTCTGATTTTTCTCTTATAATCTGAACTTAAGCGTGGATTAAATATGTTTAGTCTCTGATTTAGAGTTACTGTTTTTCTTATAATCTGAAGTTAAGTGTGAATTAAATATGTTTTTAGTTTTTAAATTTAGATTTAAAATTAAACTTTGTTTTTGTCTTAGATTTTAAATATGAATAAATTATTTTAACCTAACAATATTAATTTCATTTTATATATTAAATAGTGTTTTATATTAAATTTTAAGGTAAAAAATGTCAGTAATTAGTTTAAAATATGATATGAGAAACCGTTTAATACGTTTTTTTTACACGAATTAAAAGTATTATATTTATTTATTTAAAAAAAATTAAAATCAAATTGTATAAAAAATAAATATTTTTAGTATCGCGTTTAAATTTAATAACTAAAAACATGTAAGAAAAATATCTTACGACGAGCTTTTATAAGAGAATTATTGCAAACAATACTACACATTGTTAAACACCTTTAAAGGGTTAAATATGTTTTTGGTTTTTTTAATTTATCGTGAAAATTAGATTTAGTCTCTTTTGGAAATCTTGAATAAATTTAGTCTTTTATTTTTTCTTTATTTTTATAAATGCGTAGATTTAGTCCTTTAGACAATTATTTTTTAAGTTTATTTGACGTTTCAAACGCATTTCTTAGTTAATATGAACATGTGCCAATTGGTGTAAATAAATTAAAATACTATAATGAATTGTGTTTGAGTTAAATAAACTTCATAAAATTTGATTAAAAGGACTAAATCCATGTGTTTACAGGGTTGAGGGACTAAATTAGTTCAAAATTTTTAAAAAAGACTAATTTCAATTTTCACTTAAAAGATAAAAAAATATAAGAAATAAAAACATATTTAACCGAAAATTAAAATACATAATTATATTAATAATGACTTCAAATTTGTTAGAATTGTTATATACAGAGAGAAGTCATGTCGATAAATTAAGATTTTAGATCTTAACTGAATGAGTTTGAAATTTTTGGACGTAACATAAGATTAGTATTATAATATTGTGTTTAGTAATTTGATTTGTTGTGGAGGTAGGAAAGTATATGTATGATATGGTCTAGCAGGAGAAGGTTTAATAATAGGTGAGTGTTAGGGGGCGCCAAAAGAAAAAAGAAACATCCACTTCAAGTAATGATTCGTTTTGTATTGAAGTGGCAAATATAGTGTGTTTTGTGAAGTGGGATTTCTCTTTTCCAATCAGATACTGGTCAAATAAATTCCAAGGATAAAGGACGGTTATTCAGTAGTTTATGTCTAAACATTTTTATGCTGTCAAATCATTGCCCATCATCATTATATTTAACACAACAACAATAAATCTCAACAAAAAAACATGGGCCTCCAGTTTCTTAACATCAATTTTATTTTTCAACCCTGTCGGTCTGTAATGGAACTTCATTGCTAATAATCTAATATATCTTCTACAAAGTGAAGTCTTCTAATTTTAAATACAACACAGTCATGCAGTATTTTAATATTACAACCATTCTAAATATCATATTACCAATATTTGTATTTAACTAATTTTTTGTTAAAAATATTCGACTATTCAATTTATGAAATATAAAAGTATTGCATACGGAAATAAAAATAAATAGAACCTTGAAGATATATGATCAGACAAGCAGATACCAGGACATGACTGCTTTTACAGATTCTCTTGTTAAATAATGAGGTGTCAGTCAGTACAAAGAGATGCTTCTGATCTTTCTCAGATAATATCCATTTTCATAGTCCTCTTCAATTTTGGCATCTTTTTCTACATTTTAATAATTAAATAATAGAAAAGTTTTTAGCTCGAAGTAATCGGTTGAAGAAAATGAGTTCTGTGTAATTAATTCATTGAATTATTTTTTTTTACACAAATAACTGTTGATTAATTTAATTGGAAAACATTTACTAAAACTTAGACAATAAATATAAAATTCTGTAAGAATGTCGCCAAAAAAAAAAATTTCTTGACCCATTTTATTGACCAAAATCATGTTTAAAAATTAATTTAGAGGTCAATTTTTTAACTAGAAACTAATTTTTTTAATAGTTAAAACTTTCAATAACTAATATTAATTACCTTGAATATAAATTATTTTAGTTATTAATAGAAGATCACTTATAATTTTTTTAAATTATTTCATTTATCAATAATTTATGATTCTTAAATTTATATATAAATTGATCATTATTTAATTTCAATGATTTTCTTGGTATGTATATTGACATGAAACTTTATATAATATATATTTTTGTTTAGCTGTTTACTGCTTATAATTTTGAGTTAATTTGAATTTTTGTTTTCTTAATTAGATAAAAGATGCTTTAAATAGAAATAACATTGATGGGTAATTATTCAATTGAATAATAAAATGGATTGACTGTGTCACTTCGATATGAGTGGAACAATGTTCCTAATGGCACCAAGAAGATGGATTTGTTTAGTCCTATTTTTATTTGAGGTAAATTAGCTAGTTCCCACAGTAAAATATTATAAGAAATAATAAAAATACTTTTAAAATAATGAAAGTAAAAATGAAAAATACATACATAAACTACTTTAATAAAATAAAATTATAATTTTTTAGCTCCCCTTATTTCTTTATTTACTCTTCTTTTTATTTTGGGATACATGCGTAATTATGTCAAGTGACTGTGAAGTTAAAACTCAGGAATCTAACAGCGACAGGTTTAAAACTCCTGAATATAATTAGTGACAACTAAATGTTAATATTTTTTTTCATGGAATCGTTAAAATTAAAAAAAGTTTATGACAAATCACTATTATTGATAAAAAAAAAATGGGAATCGCCCTCACTTGCTATTTAGAGGGAGAATGGTGATAAAATTGATGATGAGAACCTAAAACGATTCGAAACACCCCACTTTTGACCATCACAGCGTAACAAAAATGAATGATGAAAACTACTTCTAACACCTATGAATGCAGAAGCATGGATTATATAAGAGAAAAAGTTTATTATTTTGAACCTTGCCTCTTTCCAGAGAGACCCAACAGATAGAATTTTTCAGACGAAAAGAGAAAATGAGTGCTTCGGAAAGTTATTCATTGGATGTGTCCTTCTGTCAAACAAAAAGCCTTTCGATTCGCAATTACTCCTTAAGAATATTTTTCTGCCGATTTGATTATCGATAATCAATGAGAAAGGAAATGTCTTCTGTGTTCTGCACACGATGGAGCACCCAAGAGCATTAAAAAAAAAAAGAGGTTCTGTACTATTCACGATACAACTTTTGTCTCTGCCAATGGCTGAAGAATCCACGAAGATTCTCATCAAACACTTCTTAATAACTTGCACAGAAATGTATTTGAATTTTTTAGCATACTTACGTATTTTCCTTAGGTTAGAAGTTAATTAGCCTTCCACTTTTCTTTTCTTTCTCTTGTTCACAATCCAGAGGATATTTAACTTAAATATCGTACTTTTGTTGGTAGAATACTTTGTAATGATTAGATTGTAACATGTGTGTTTGAAGGTTTGACATTTTGGAATGAATGATGAGAATGGTAGAAAAAGAAAGGGAGCACTTCCACAAATGCAAGGTAAGCTGTTTTTGGCAAAGGTTTTGTGGGTGTTTTTGTTTAGTGTGGAATTCATTGTACATAATCAAATTCAATTTGCCTACGTTAAAGGTAAAAGCAATGAGAATATTCCAAGACTCAATTTCCAAGGTCTTCGCATGCAGCTTCCTCACTAATAACGTTCATAGTATCCACAACTAATTATAATTCCCATCACTTCTTATGGCCTTTTTCTCAACTCTCACCAAATATCTGATAGCGACACACTTCGTGATGTCTCAGTGCGTTTTTTCTTTGCTTTCAATTAACTCCACTACCAAAATTTCTTCCATACTGTGTAAATCAAATTCCATATATAACTACTCACTTCAACACAACTTCGTTACAGGTTAAGCATAACACTTGTAGGGCTTAAAGTTACATATTTTTTTTTTTTAAGAAATAGAAGGCCCAAGATAAATAAAAACCTAGAAATACTCATTTGGTAGCCCAATACTCATGTGGGCTGGGCCACATAACGTTCATTGATATCATGCGTGAAAAACTATTGCGCGCGAAAAGCTTAACTGAAGCAGTTTGATTCTTTATTTGTGTGTTCATCTTTAAAGACAGTTTCACTTCACTCGTCTCTGTCTCAGCTGGTTCTTTCTCACTATCTTTGATTTCGTTGCGCGCCATTTGCTTCTTTTCACAGTTATCTATTTTTAGTTCGTTAATTGGTATTCATCAAACTTCTTTGTCTTTATTCATCACTTCACCGTTCTTTTAATTCTGTTTGTGGGTAATCTTCTTGGATGATGTTATTACTGAAAGGTTGTTCTTGTAAACTGAATGAATTTGGCTAAATGACGCAGCAAGCAACTGTTCTAACTTTTATTTTTTAACACCGAGGATCAAAGAAAATGAGCGGTTATCCCGAAGACCCAGATGAATCCAGCGCTCCACCGCCGCAGCCACCGCCGCCACGACCACGGTCATCACGCCCACCGTTGCCACCACGACCACGGTCATCACGCCCACCGTTGCCACCACGGCCACCGCCGCCTCCTAGACACACCCCCGTGAGTTTGTTCTTGCGCATGCATTACTTTTTTCTTTTACTTATTTGAAAAATAATCATTCTTCCTCAACCAGTAAAAACTAGCGAGACTATCAAGTTTAAGATGAGCTAGTTTTGATAATTTTATCATATGAATACAGATTTATAATAAAACAAGCCTGAACAAGATCAAGATTAATAATTCTATTCCTCTCTCGCCCTTGAAACATTCTTATGCATATACGTGTCTATACCGTGATCTAGATTATATGACCGATATATATATAAAGAAGGTGTTTAGTGTTAGAAGATGTTCAACTGTACCTTTTCCCCAAATTAACTCAGTTTTCTATCTATTAAATTCACGGATCTTGGAAATATATTCATCTTCAAAGTAGTCGCGTTTACGACCATTTGCTGGAGCAGGAAAGGGTAAAATGTCTTCTGGCGCGGCCAATACGAATTGAGTGAAATTAAGCTTTCTAGAAATTATGAAACAGACCCTCTACCATACTATTCCGATTTCATTTTTTTGCTTCAAATTAATACCAATAATTTCCATCAAATTACACTGGTGTTTGTTTGTTTTTACCATACTATTCTACGTTTTTTTAACATCTTCTTTGTTTGTTTTTTCTTTCTTTCCTATCTTTTTGTTTTATCAGTTCTTCCTTTCTCCAATGCCAGGATTGTTTTTAAATTTTGTGCGGTAAATATGGGTAGGGATTCTTGATCGACTTCAGCTTTGAGTCAGATTTAAGGAGCTTTGGTGACATATAAACTGAACTGTTGTTGCGATTGTAACAATTAAATATGTTTGATTATTCTGATAATTATGTTGTCAATAGCATTGATTCGTTTGATGCATGTTCCCTCTGCAGAAGCCAAGAGTATTCAAGCGTCGTTACTTCTACAATGACCCTTCCTTCTCTCGCAGTCCGTTTCAAAAGTCCTTTAGGCCTCAAACTCCACCTGAAGTCTCAGAAATAGTTAATAAGAATCCTTGGACCTCAGCTCGGTTAGACGGGCAGAAGAATTCGGAAGTTGTGTTTACAAAGTTGGGAGAATCTTCCAATTCAGAGGAAGAGGAGGATACAGGCACAATTTGTTATGATGGTGATGTTGCCACAGCTTCCTTATTCTACTTCTTTGGCTTTATGCATTAACTAAGTTCTATCACGCCGTGCCAGTTATCTTATTTTCTTGGGAATTAACGTTATTAGTTGACGTATTTTCATCATTTTTATCCTCAGGTTATGATGCGAAGAAGCCAAAATTCTAGAATGGTCACAATCATTTTTATGGTTGATGCATTCCTATATGGTCAGTAAAGAGAGTTTGTCCTGTGTGTAATCAAGTTTGTCATCTTAGTCATGATCGTTTGTCTTGACATTTTTTGAAACAAAAGTGCTTATGTTTCTTATAATGCAGAACGTGTTGTGTTGTCAACTCTCAGCAGAAAATTTAAAGACTGACAATTACTTAGTTAAATTCAAATGCACTTTCCCTATAATGTAGAGTCCCTAACATTACAAAGTCGATAGTTATTTTGTTCGTTTTTATTTCACTATACCTTACGTTAAGAAAGCAAATGCACAATGATCACAGCCGAATAGTAGCAGTAGCAAAATTCATTTCTTTTCACTGTTCTTTTATTTGCCATTTGAAGTCAATTTGTGAATAGCAGAATTTCTGATAACAACTTATAATTGAAATTTTTATCAAATATTTGACAACATAACTTATAATTAAAAGCTTTTGTTTAGTAATGATATCAGGGAGCCCTTATAGCTCAGTGGTAGAGCGTCAGTCTTGTAAACTGAAGGTCCGTAGTTCGATCCTGCGTGAGGGCAAAACTTGTTTCTATTTTTCCTTTCTATTCTTTTTACATCTTCACATTAACGATGGTTAACAATCTCATCTAACTAAATGCATTTTATCTTCGTATTCTTTTTCTTATATCTATTTATATAGAATTTATCCAGACTTCTATGGGGACTTTAAACAATGACAGATACATTGGATACAGACGGTGCTAACAAAAATAGTCTGAAACCTTGAAAACAACTTTCGTTGATATTTGTGAGTACAAAGTATCGTGATGGCAAACATATACGTTTCACATTCTGTTTTAATGTTCCCGATGTTTCATTAGTTACTAACACCAATGCACGGTTTGCCTCAAAAAATAAACGAAGAAGGAGGGGGAACTCTTTTGTTGCACCAAGGATCACCCTCAAATTGAATCAACTCACCTTATAGCAGAAGCAAGTACAACAGTAGTTCCAGTTATTCATAAATTTAATGATTACTCATAACCATGATGTTAGACAACTTATACCGTAATTCGTATTTCAAACATGTATGTCAAGATAAACAAAAAGGAACAGTTTTTAAAATGGAAGGAATTTAGTTTGAGCTCTTTTAAAAATAACGTAGAGAGAACAACGAAATAGTATGCAGAATTTTTATTAGAAATCTTGTGTATGATTCTAGAGTTTCCTTACAAAGATACAAAATCTAAGTCTAAGTGTGAATTTGGACATTTGCGTTAAGCCTGGTAAGTTTGCTCAACGTTTCACGAGCTGATACTGTATCTGGGTGATCTTCACCACAAATTGAAGTCCTAATGAAAACAGCCTTCCGGATTAGATCATCCGCAACGTCAAACTGAGCACCTCTCAGCATTAGCTTGGCCCTGGTCTCGAGAACAGTGGCTCTAGTCAATGCTAACTCTTGCCAAAGGCATGGATTCAACTGAGCATTAGTCTGGATGGATCTCCAGCAAAGTGATTTGTCGAACCACTTGTCAACCGGAGTAACAAATGCTTGGTCTGCAGCTTCCAATGCATTGGTGCACAGACGCAGAAGCTCAAGAGCAGCACTGCATCGAGAATATGTAATGAATGTGTGAATTGCAAGAGGCAGAACCACTCTTTTCACAAGATACAAAAGCTCGGACACCTTCAGCTCAACCACCACAGGATCGTGACCAAATCCAAACAGCAGAAAACATGCAGCCCATAAATGATCCAGGTTTTGTGATATTGACCCGTGACTCATGATAGCTTGAATCATTGCTTGTGCAGCTCCAGTATTTTCTCTTTTTCGAGCGTACAGTTTGAACACTTCATTGATATGGATATAGCCTTGCTTGGTACTATTTCTTGCAATATTAAACCTCAGCAATAAAGAGGATGCTTCTAATTCTGGTTTTTTAGCGTAGGAGGATGGGAATCCACATGATAATAGTTGAAGCATTTTTCTCCAGAAACACTTTCCTTGACATCTTTCTGGTACCTTTTCAGCAGCAAGTGCAAGTAGGGAAATCGGAATAGCACCAGGTGCAAACCATCCACTTACCAGCACCATTCTGGTGGCCAAGCTTCTTGGACCATCCGCATGATCAAATATGGAGAAACAAACGTCAAAGAGTTGAAGAAGGAAAGCGTTTTTCGTGAACGAGAGAGCTTCTTTACCACTCCATGGCATCTCCTTCAAAGGCATTCTGTTTATGGTATCTAGGAGCCTGCTTGGTGTTATGGGTAGTTCCGACAAAATTGCACTGATAATGGCAAGGCCAAGAGTTAACCTTCCAACTTTCTCCTCAATACTTCTCAGGGCATCAACCTCCGCCACCGAATACTCCTTACTACTACCTACCATTAAAGACATTGCCTCAACTCCAGATAAGTATGAAAGTTTCAATGGTTCCAGGTTCATGATCCGAGGAAGGCGTGTTGATACAATTACATGGGTCTCTACCCCAAAACGAGGGAGAAGATCCATCACAAGTTTGTGATCCCACCAATCTTTTTCACTTTCCAAGTTATCAATGATCACAAGATATGGAATGTTTCTCATCAGTTCTTTGCGAACTCTAGAAATTGCAGCCACTTCCTGCTCTTCAAAGCTTCTTATTTTTGTTTTGTCCAAACTATTCTCAACTCCCACATCAACTTCTAAAAATGATCTGATATTTAGATAATTTTGCCTGATGTATCTGCTCTCCCCTCCTATCCATAAAACCATCTTGTATCTCTGATGAAATCTGTAAGCAAATTCAAGAATAAGTTCCGTTTTTCCAATTCCTGAATCCCCAGAAACACAAGCAACCCCTTTCCCATACAAAATCTTCATTCCGTTTTTCCTCTTAGAATACTTTCCCCGCTTGAGCCTCGGATGGTTGTGCCTGTTAGAAAATTCAATACCTTGCATTTCAATTTCTTTTTCTGACTCCTTCCAGACAACTGGTTCTTTTTCCTTCCTTCTGTCGTTCCATCTTTCATCTATCATGTTGCTCTTGCCCCAACCAATTCTCACACTCTTTCTTCTGGGTCTGGCCTTAAGTTCAATATAGTCTTGTTCTGCATCTCCTGTGACATCACCAAAAAGTATAAATTCTAACTGAGAAAGCTCTTTCTTTCTGCCTATAAAATTCTCGTTTCTAATGAAAGGAAACTCCTCTTTTTCGACTTTTTCTCTCCACTTTGCCACACGTTCTGCAACACTTCTCCTTCCTAACCTCGTTGCTATCAATGTGACAGCCCTCAATATGCAATCTCTCCAGTTGCCATCCTGAGCTTCCAATTTGCACTCATCAACCCGAGATAGGCCATGCACGGCATCTTTCCACTCTTGTTCCAACCCTTCATACGAAAGCCAAAGTTCCCCTCCGTGTTTTTCCCACAGCTCACCCCTCTTTTCAATTATATCCCTGACAAGACAATCAGCTGGATTCAAATCAAAGAATATAGGGATCAGATTCTTCTTCCTACAGAAAAAATTCAGTTCCTCAATAGTGTATTGGTTCTTGAAAGACTTCTTTGTTATAATTACTATCCCAAAAGAAGCAGCATCCATAGCTCTCTCGGCAATGCCAAGTTTGCGGGAGCTCCTACTTCGAGCCCTGTCCGAAACAAAGCAACTGATGCCTTGAATTTCCAACTCAGCACACAGCCATTTAGCAAATCGTAATAAAGGGGGTTTGCTTCCATGCAGCCCTATGAAAACATCACAACTCCTCAGCCTATAAGAAGAAAATGACGTGGAACCTGGAGTTGAGGATGTTCTATGCTTTCTGTCTTTCTTAATTCGCCTTTCTTTCTGTCCAGAATAACCATCTTCATGGCAATTCGAGTAACTAGATATGCTGCTACTTGAGACGCCAACTGGGGAAGATTTACGGTCAAGTTTCACGAAACCGCCTGAATTGCATCCAGCTGGAGATGCAGATACATCTGAGAAATTGCATCTAACATTTACTGTTGAATTTGGTTCTGGAATCTCTAAAGTGGTGGTTGAGGGAGCCAGACCTAAATGAACTGTGTTACTTTGAGTATCAAGCCTGGCCGAGTGTGATAATTGACATGATGATGGTGATCTGGGAGAGAAAAAAGGTGACTGATTTGCTGAAAAGAAAACGGAAGATGATGATGACATATTCCTTGTAGTCATGGCTGTCAAGGAACCAAATACGGGGCTTTCTTCCTGAATGTCCATGCCTGTACTTGTAGGATTCCCAGTTATGCAAGATACCAAATCCCATGCACGCAACCACACAATTTTTATCTGAAGTTCGCATGACGATGTCCAAGTCAGTCACAATTGCACAAATGTAGCCAAACTGAATGTTCTATATTGTTAGGTTCATGCAAGTGCTGAAATAAAAAAACAACATAAAAATATGGTAATAGAGCATCACCATCTGAGTTATATACATCTCTATTTTTACATGATAGGTAACACTTTACCCAAAGAATTACAAAAAAACAGCAAAAATCATTACTAGGCACCACGAGAATCAACTTAAAAAGAAGGTAATTTTGGTGGGGAAGGGAGGTAAAACTTTACAGAAAGAGATTGATTCCGAACAGTGAATGCATCCCAAAAAACGGTATCTGCTTGGGGAATACAATCATTTGATGCAGAGGATTGGTGTCTCGTTAATTCAATAACCAAATTCAAAAGCAGAGAAGAAGGCACCATATCAGAAAAAAATACAATCATAACCCCATCTCGGAGAGAGAATTGAGAGAATCATAAAACTGCATTGGGATTCAGATCTGAGTACTTACAAGGATACCAAACAGAAACACTCTCCGGTAGATTCTGTATTTCGCCTCCAACCAAATCAATCTCGTTTCACTGAATATACGAGGAAGGTCACAACGATTAAAACTTAGAAGGAGCCGAGTTTGCAAGTACAGCAACAGTGAAATAACTAACTGAAGAAAACCACCAGGAAACACATGATGACCCCAACATTGCATAAATAGATACAGTACATACTATTCAACATAGCTATCATTAACGCGTCCACTGGCACACAACTATTGAGTGAAAGGCCAAAAGGCTTGGAAATTAAGCGGTGAGACTGAGACGTTTGGATGAGCTGAGAGTATTTGGGAGACACCTCACAGAAAAGAGGGAAAAGGACATAGTCGTTGAAAATGAAGGCAAAAACTGTACCTTTTTTTCTGAGAAGGGAAGAGAACAAGTCTTCTGGGGGTTCAGAAACTCTAGCTGTTTTTTGATAAACACGCTGTTTTGTAAGTATATACATATATATAACTAAAACCTGTCTCTGACTCTCTCAACTTGGCCCTTTCACACTCTGTCCATTATCATTATTTGTATGACTTTCTTCAACCTTTACAAGACATTTGCTTTGGGTGGAGAAGTAGTATTTTATTGTATATGAGAGTGTGGAAGAGTGAGAGAAAATGGAAGAAGAAGAAGAAGGCAATGGGACCAAAGATGGGATCTGAGTAGGGTATGGTGTGAATGGAAGTAGGCTCCACAGGCATTTATAGGAGTGTTAAATTTGCAGATATTGAGCACTGTGATTTTGGAGCATTTGCATTGGGGTTGTTAAAAAATTGAAAAAGAGATAGAGTTACCTGTGAGGAGCTTAAAAGGCAAGTTTGATTATGATAGTCGAAAGCAAAACGTGGAGTTTTGTACTTTGTTGGATATGTGACTGACGTTTTGAGGTTCTAACTTCTGAGGAATCCTTTCTCTGCTCTGTCACCCTTTTATCACTTCTTTCTTCTTCTCTCTGCTCTTCACTCTACTCTATTCTACTCTTTTTCTTTCTTTCTTTCTAAACCTACAAATAAATACCCATTCCAATCCACAAACAAATAAGGGATACCTTACTCTAAAACACTTTGTCTTTATTGTCTTTTTTTTTTTAAATAATACCAGCAGATTAATTATAATTATAGCAAATTGTAACTCACTGTTACCATTTTTTTGTATCAATCATTACCCCTCTCTGCTAATACCACAACTTATAAACATTTCTCATAATTTTCAATAATTACACATGATTCCGTGGTAACTTACCAAATTATCAAATTATTTCCTTAAATAAATCGAAGTACCTGTTGTTACTAGTACTGCCATTTTGTCTTCTAAAATTTAAAATATTATTGTTCGAAAAAACGTGATATTTTAGAAAATATATACATATTATATCGTGAATATAAAATTATGATTTTAAAAATAATTGAATTTGATTTATTCATGGTATTTTAGAAAATATATATATTTTGGTGAAAATGTAAATATATATATATATATATATTTCACATAATATGTTTTTTCTATTTTTTAATTTGATTGCAATTTTTATGAATTTGTGATCAAAGAAATATTTGACACAACAGATTAATAATTTTAATTGAATCTCTTGCAAATTAATATCATTTTCATTTGTTTTTAATTTGTCGCAACAATTTTTGTTTATATTTTTTTTTTCAAAAAAAAGAGAGAGATAAATGGAAAGAGAAAAAAAATACTCTTTTTTTCATTTGATTGTGCAAAGAATAAAAGAAAAAAAATGTGCATATACAAATATATAAATAAAATGTATTATACAAGTATTTTAAATTTAACGAGTACTTAGAAGAATTACAAAATAAAATTATAATTTGATAAAAAAAGTAGTTTATAGGGTATTTGTTTAAACTAAAAAGTAGACTTTATACTATACAGAAAAAGTGGAATAATAGTTTGCAATGGTATTTCATGTAAAATAACATTTTTATTTATAATATGGAAATAGAATTGATTAAAATAGGAATAAGATGAATGAAACCAAAGATAGGATGATGAATTTGATTTTGCAATGTGAACAAATGATTTGAATGGAACAACCAAACTGTACGGCAACCAATCCATCCATCTATATAAAACAAGAGAGGACAAAAAACTTCAAAAGGAGAACACAGAGTTCAGATAATAATTAATTATATATAAAACATGAATAACAGAAAATAATATTATATAATTTCATTTCTATAGGTGGAAAAACATCTTTTACATAATTAATTAAAAAAATACTTTAATATGAAAGAAATCTGTTAATATTCATAGATGCTGCCTTGGTTTAGATTTTTGTTAAAAAGTTGCTATTAAAGTTATAAAAAATATTAATATACATACACACCTCATATATATATATATATATATATATATATATATAATTATGAATTGGTTACACTAGTATTTACAAATTAAATCGAGCACATGCAACCATGTGAGATCTCACCACATCCCAATTTATTAACTTTTCAGTGAATGGCTTGGATTAAGCCACTTGCTACTAATACAACTACTTTCTGCGTTTTATAATATTTTCCTGTGAAATTTAAATTATTGATTACTTTATTATATCTATAATAAATTCTGAAAATAATATCAAATAAAATTGACTACTGTTCCTACTAGTAGTAGATAAAATATAAAAAATAAAATAAAATAAAATTGGTTGAAAAACAGTGTGAATCTAATAAAGACGAAAGCACATGGTCATTGTTAACTCACCCTTCTGGCATAGTAAGAAGATAGCAAATTCATCATTAATGGGACCCAACCTGTGCAAATATATAAGGATTCTATCTTTATATATAAATACAATCCAATTTCATGGTTTCCAAAAATGGTGCTAACTATAGGCCAGTTTTTCCCCTTATGATAAGACACCAACATTTGAAATTTACTTTATTCTGTTTTATTTTTTTTAGCTAAATATGTATTTGTAAGTTTATTTGTCTGATTATATAACATGTCATATAGTTTTATTTATCAGTTATAATATTAAAAAGTATAATTCTAGGCAACATAATTATTTAATCCATTTTTAATTGTTTCATAACAAGACCAGTTACAGAGGATATCACATTGAAATTGTAATATTAACTAAATTAAAAACCCTGAAATAATACAGCATTATATTACATAAGATGTAAATGTAATTTTAAAATTGTAATTTTTAATGTATGTTACAGAACTATGGATTTAAAATTGAAAATTGAAGAAGTTTAATGTAAAGGAGAGAGAGGGAGTGACGGAAAAGAAGCAAATTTGACTTTGAAGGTTATTACATATTAATATTTAATTAATTATATCAAGGTAGAACTTGGATTTTTGTGTATAAGTATTATTTTGGTACCAATATTTGGAGGCATGTTTGCTGAACTTGGGCTACTATGGTCCATTCGAGTCCAACCATCATGTGTTTGTGAAAATGACAACTTATATAAACAATTCACTTCATTTGCGATCAACCACAATCAGATCCGGTAAAATATATAATCAGATAAACAAAATTCGCTCTACATTAATATTATGGTGAAAGTTTAAGTTTATGTTTTAAGTTAGTCTATAAAGTACGTTCTCTTTTCCAAAGGTTAAAGAAGTTTTTGAATTAAAATAATAGGTTAAAAAGAAACTTAAAAGGCAGAAGCAAATTATGTTGACGGAAAAGTGTTTTCTGATCTAAGTACTTGCTCAATTTTTTCAAAAACCCTTTTCAGCTTGTGTTTTTTTTTACTTCCAGTGATGATCTTTTCAAATAGCAAGGCATCTTCAATTATTTTAACTAATCAAATTCACATTAAGGGTTAATTGACTGTAGTGACATAAGTTTATTTTACACATTATAGGTAGTAATATGAGCCTTTATTTGTTCATTTTAAATGATGCAAATGTGAGTCTTCAATTAAATATTCGTTAAGCATTACTGGAAATGTCACTGTCAAAAGATGGTCATTTTCTTTTCTTTGCACCTCCAACTTATATTAGTTTGAGTAAGTATTCTTATTCCTCTTTAATGAGAATAGCGAATTTAAAGAATGATGACTGTATTTATTAAAAATAGTAATTGACCATAAATACGATAAACATCGGTTCAACGATAATGACTTTGGTGATGGATTTTTTTCTTCTATGTAAACTTAAATTCATTCTCATATTTATCAGAATAATTAACTTATTCTAGAAATTTCAGAAATCCTGCTTTGGAAAACCTATCACTTTTTCAAAGCTAAAATGGTCATTTTGAAAAATAGACGTGGGTAGAGAAAGAAATTGATGGGTGCAGGGAGCAATTGCCTTTTTTCCCAACCCTGAATATTTTGTATGGCATATAGGTTAGTAGGTGGGGTTTGGATTTAAACTCTTTAATTGCTCGTAATTATCTTCTACCAAGGTTAGGTAAGCGCAAACCATTCCTCCTGCTTTTTTTTTTTTTTTTTTTTTTTTTTTTTTTCCTATTTAGTTCCTTCTTATCCTTTGCAACCTATATGTTTCCTCTTTCCTATTTCTTTTTCTTTTTCTCAATCTTCTTTTTTGGTTAACAAAACATGAAAAAAAAATGTGAGATAGAGAAAATGTACTAATTGATACATACACCTTTAAAAGTCGAGAAAAGGTGCTTTAGTGTTGATTTGATGGTTTGTAGTTGAAGAAGGCAAAGCTTGAACCTCCGATAATTTAATGTGAAAAAGAAGAAAAAGGAAATACGTGACGCTGGTTTGAGATCCAGAATCCGAAGGAACGAAGAAGGATTTGATAAAAATATTATATTTTGTTTAGAAAACAAGAAAAGCATGAGTTAGGCACAAATTAGAGATATATTTATAGAGAGATATTTGGCTGCGGTGGACCCCGAAAGAAAGGATGAACGTTAACACACGTGCACACGGACTTCATTATTTGGGCACAGTAACCCACTAATGACTCCTTTCTTGTTGTTTTGTGTGGCGGCCACAACACAACACCATTACATGTACTATACTAATACTAGGTGTAAAGTTTTAGCATTAATTAATAATACCAATGGTTATGCAGAGAGAATAAGAGAGTCAAAGGGACAGTTGAGTAAGTTCCTAACACTTTAATGTACCATTTTAATATTAACTAATGAACAAAGAAAGACCCATAGCATGGTCTTCCTTGGTTATTATTCACTTGACATGACATTGGCACCAATCAAACCAAACCAAATCAAGTTATAGTCAGTCATTGCCGTGTTTTGACCTCTTCAACAACATTGCACTCTCTCGCCTTTTCTCTCCCCCAATTTTCACCATTCATATATACGAACATTCATTTTATTTTCACTTCATCATCTCCTCCAACTTCTCTCAGCTTTTCATGTCTCTACCGTTTCTCAAACTTGTTTTCTGTATGTAAATATAGAAACACTGCTACTCTGCTTTTTTATCCATCCCTATTTGTAAACAAAGAGGTAGAGATGAGAGGTGGTCATGGAGGCGATGCCAGAGCTGTGAACAACACTTTGGACACCATAAACGCTGCTGCAACTGCCATCGCTTCTGTGGACAATCGCCTTAATCAACCTCTTCCTCACGTCCAGGTAAAATACATAAATAATTCATACCTCTATCACTTCTTTCGGCTGCAGATGTGGGTTTCCTCTGTTTTATGCTTCAGACCTTTCGGTTCTCTGTTTCCCCTTGACTCTGTTTTACTTACTCAGATTTCTGTTATTCAAAACTTAATTTTGTGTTCAATGTTGCTCTGCTCTGATTGCTTTAGCAGTTATAATTTATGGTCAATCTCCTATCCAAAAATGACGATCTTTTCAAAAATTGTTTCTTGGGTTGAACAATTCAACGTGACATGGATTACTTTCTCAAAGTACATAGTTTATGAAAAGTTAAAGCAGAATTGCGTATGATTTTGTGTTTGATGAGGTATACTGGAGAAATATTCCATTTTTGTTTCATCGTTTATTTATTTTTCGTTATGTAACGGTAATCTGATTGTTCGAGAGAACTGGCATGTCTCTACATTTTCTACCACTCAAAACTGGTTCCATTCAAGCGATGGAACTGATATTAAGTTTTGTTGCTTGTAGAAGAAAACCTGGGGAAGCTGGCTGAGCATATATTGGTGTTTTGGACACCGCAGAAACCAAAAGCGCTTTGGGCATGCAGTTCTTGTTCCCGTAACCACACCTTCTGCTGCAGATTCTACTTCTGCAGCAGTAGGTTCAACACAAGCACCTAGTATTCCATTCCCCTTCGCCGCACCTCCCTCGTCTCCGGCATCATTCCTCAACTCAGAACCTCCTTCAGTCGCTCAATCCCCAGGCGGTATTCTATCTTTCACTTCTGTGTCTGCCAGCATGTACTCTCCCGGTGGTCCTTTCTCTATCTTCGCCATTGGACCTTATGCCCATGAACCACAATTAGTTTCACCACCCGTTTTCTCGACATTCACCACTGAACCTTCAACCGCTCCCGTCACTCCACCTCCTGAATCTGTCCACTTGACCACACCTTCTTCACCTGAAGTGCCGTTTGCTCAACTGCTTGATCCCAACAACAAAAATTCCGATACCTTTCAAAGGTTCCAAATATCTCAATACGACTTCCACTCCTATCAGCTTCATCCTGGAAGCCCCGTTGGTCAACTCATTTCACCAAGATCAGCTTTCTCAGCTTCTGGCACCTCATCTCCTTTCCCCGATGCCGAGTTTTCTTCTCCTGCCTCCCTCCTCCTTGACTTTCAAACACCTGACCCTACCAAGCTTTTAAACATCGATAAACACAAGTCACGTCAAGGCTCCGGCTCTCTCACCCCGGATTCTATACGATCCACAACTCAGGCTGGTTTTCTTCCTGGTCACTGGGTTTCTGAGGTCATAAGGTCTCCACATCCAAGAAAAAATCGCCCCAATGAGATTAGTGTAAACCACAGCGTCTCTATTGAAGTGTCTTCCCAGGAAGTATCGAAATGTGTGGAAAACAAGGCAGTGGCATGGAGTAAATCGCTTCCGTTCAAAACTGATACACCAGGAGCAGACAAAGAAGAGAATTCAAGAGAAGTCCTCGTGAGTGAAACTCACAGTGATGTCCCCCAGCAGATCGCAGACGATGGAGATGTGGAAAGTGTTGATCATAAGGATGAAAGTATAACATTTTCTTCTGCTAAAGAATTCAACTTTGATAATGCAGAAGGAGGGGATTCTCCTGGGCCGAATTTAGTTATTGAGTGGTGGGCTAATGAGAAAGTTGCAAGCAAGGAAGGAGAATCCTCAAAGAATTGGTCTTTCTTCCCGATGGGGTTGGCCAATCGCCAGTGAAGGCTCTCTCTTAGTTTTGTGACTGTTACTTCACATAACCTTGCTGGAATATTTCATGGTTTTGACTTTGGTGCCATTGTATGGTAGCAGCCAACACCACCCCTGCTAAGAATTTTACGTTGGTAGATCTAACACATACAGTGATGGGAATATTTTTTGAACTTGCTGGCTCCGAAATGAAGGTGAGTTTTGCAGACTAGTAATCAAATTTTCAGGTAAACCCACTTTAGATTAGGAATGGCTTTACAATTATAGCATCTACATTCTTCACACCTTTTAACCTTTTTGTGTGTAAGTGTAATATAGTTGACATAAAGACAGTGGTTACCAATAACCAACCAACAATGTTTTTTTTTTTTTACTGTTACTGACAGTTCAAACATTTGACAATGTTCTTACACTGCACTCTACTAATTTCCACCAAAATACAATTAAAGTTCAGAACGGAGCTCATAGATCTCATTTTCTAGTCGAAGCATTTTCAAATATCTGGTGTGCGGTACATGGAGAAGTAATAGAAAAAGTGTTCATAAGACTATGATTAAATCTCATTAAAATAATTAACAACAATAGATGACAACTTGAACTAACTTACAAACGGTTATGAATCTATCTGTGCATTCACCTCTCACGGAATACATGTTTTAATGGATCAATATTTTAAAAATTGATGTTTTCGTTGTAATTAATGCTAATTTTAATTTAATGATAGTTATATTTACTCTCCATTTTCTTCGCATTCATCTTATTAAGAGTGGAGTTAGGATTTTAGTGATATTTTTTTTAATATATAGGATTTCATGCAGTCGTTTAGATTTAAGAGTTTTTCTCAATAATTAAAAAATAATATTTATTGAAGAGTAAAATAAATAAGTCATTTGTACACAAATAAATTATTTAATTACAGGTTACAGAACATAATATTAATTATTTGAGCAAAGGATCGCACTGCTACGTTAATTAACCTAACTGCGTGATCTTCTTCTGATGCTGAGTGTATAATTAATCTTCTGTTTAGGATTAAATTTCATACACAAAGAAATATTCTCTTCCACCAACAGGATCCAGTTTTTTTTTTTTTTTCTAAAAGTTATAGAAATAAATAAATAGAAGTGGTAGAGAAAGGAGCATCCCAAATTCACAATAACTCGATCAACGCATCTTCTTCGTCAATGCCAATTGCACTGCTCCCAACTCTTATCCAGAAGTTTTCAAAATTCCATAATTTAAGTAGGTTTTTAATTTAAACCTATTTATTTTATACTTTAATTAATTAAATTACATTTTATGATATCTTAGATGAATTAGATCAGTATACGGTGGCTGAATAAGATTAAATAAAAATAAAATGTATAGAAAAATGAGATGTTTCTTGATTGGTTCGCCTCAAATCTGTCTCCACTTGCCTCTTTTCTTCTAATTTGTCGTTACATTTTGTTTTCCAACATTGAATTTTGTGACTAAATTATTGAGTTACATTTAATAACGAGTAACCCCAAAACCCTTTTGTCGGTGGAACATCACTGTAGGGGCGGGTGCCTAAGCTGTCTTACCCAGCTTCTTTTAGGGGAAGAATAATGAAATCATCAATTAATTACTTTCACTTTCATACCGTTAAATCCTAAACTATTAATTTATTATTATAGATCACATCTTTTTTAATATTCTCAATTATATTATATATTAATAACAAATTAAATGTTTTCACGTTAATTTCTTTAATATTTAATATTTTTCAGATAAAACCAATTTATATAATATATAAATAACATTGAATTTTATTTTATTAAATTTTGGTTTATAAGATTAAATTATATTTGGATGTCAATCAAGTTAGTTTGTTAAATGTATTAGGTTACTTATTAACTGGGATCTATATTATTGCCATAACGCAAGAAGTCATCGACATGAGAAAATATATTGAAAGTCTTTCATCAATTACATTAATTAGAAATAAAATCATACACATGAACTATTTTTTATTTAGTTAAGATTTAAATGAAAGTTTTTTTTTTTACTCATGATACTACATTAACTTTTATTTTAATTGTCTTCTTTTAATCTATATAATAAAAACATTAATTATCAAGATTTTGAATTGGAATGGAAGAAGTACAACCCATTAGCTTGGTCGTGAACAATTAGCGATTCCAACGCAGCACTATTGGAACAAACTCTACACTAAATGTAGACTATTTCTATAAATATGAGTCCCCTGTTTGTTTAAAGGGGATTGGTGCTAATTAAGGTACAAAAATTGTTACAACTTCATTCAGGGCTTAATTCTCCACTGTTTTGGAGTCTTAAATGTGGACAGGGTTTTTGAAATTCTCCATTTGTCCACAAACCCCTCAAATCTCCTCGCTTCCGCCCCAATGTCATCAAGGTTCCTGCATTAATCAATGCATGCAAAAGTAAGCACCTAACCATATATTACTGCACTTTTCTAGATACATTATGGTTTCAATTCTTTTTCATCTATTAACAAAATAATATCTTCCATGAAAAGTACCAAGGGTAAATGGAACGATGTATAGTAGTGCTGGTTGGCCATGTCCGTCCATCAAGTTTAGTGCCACATACGTAACTAAAAGACCTGTAACATTAGGAAAAAAAAGTCAGAACATGCGTATCTTACTACCTAAGATGTTTATTCAACAGGTTTTCTCACGGGAAAACAAATAACCATGCATGTCAGGGATCCTACTTTAAGGGAAAAGAAAGAGTTTCCCGTAAAAATTATTCTAATAGCTGAAGAAAAAAATGTTACTGAAGCAAACAAGAGACAAGTGATTGGTATTTGATTCTCACCAAAGCCATATGCAAACATTGCCCACAAGAAATATCCACCCCTAAGGCTCTTGTTTGCCAGCCAATCGTACCTGAAAACAAGTACCATTTTTATCAGAAAATCTTTGTCCTCATCTAAAACTTTCCGTTGTCAAACCAAAACAGTATTTTAAGATCTGGGAAATTGGTGTCTTAAGATCTCAAAATTCCTTTGTTCTACCACTTGAGGTTGTTATTGTGAAAGAAAAATTCCTGGAAACATTTTCCAGGACTGAAGCAAAGATTCCAATTCATAAAATTTGGAAACTGTTATTAAAATCAAATTTTGTATTGACACGAGTCATGCAAGAGGGGGGAAAGAAAACCTGAGTGAGAATGCCACCAGCATCCCAGGTAAAAGGATGTCTCCAAAACCTATGATGCTGTAGCCACCCCAGGGATCAAAAATACGTGGGAACTTTAGTAACATTGGAATTCCATCTTCTCCACTTCGATCACCTCGGGCTACCTATGAGAAAAAGTAAGCAGAATTAAAATAAGCAAATGCATAGGGTCTTGGTGATTGTCATGCAATAGAATGGTGCATAGTACTAACCACAATCATGACACTTTCCTTGAAGAACTTCTTTGAGATAAACACCCAAAAGATGTCGTAGATGAAAGCACAGCCGAGAAGAACAGTACCGACCTAATTCAGGAAACAGTCAATAAGTATCTTGGGGCCTATTTGGGATGCTTGCCAAGTTCCAAAATTTAGAAAAAAATAAAACCAATTTTAGTTTTATGATTTGTTCTTGTTTTTTGTGATGACCTTGGTTGCAACAATAGTCAATAGTACAGTGTTGGTGGTGATAGTAGTATTGATGTGATAGGAACTTGGTATTATGGATATGGACCGTATAAGTCCCACGTTGAGTGATATAAAATGTTCCGTAGAATAATTAAGTATTCGGCTCTCCACTTTTAATAGTTGACTTTTGAGGATGAGTTTTCCAAGTGCTTATCAAAAGTAGTATGTAAAAGACACTTTTTTTAAGTCTTAAAAATTAAGTTAAAAAGTGTTTTGAAACTTGGTTAACAATCAATTATACCATTTTAGCTTTTTTTGGTACAACTAAGAAATAAAAAAAAAAAAACAAGGATCAAAGTACGTAATCAAATGCGAATCATGTCAAAAGCTGATCTCAATTATCTTCATATGTTCACCAACATGCTAATATAAGCCACCACATTTTACCATTTTAGGTGAACAATTTTATTTTTTTTTAAATTTGCATTTGAAATAAAAAATTAAAAGCCTACAATCATCCAGAACAAGACCTAGATCTTCCCAGTAAAATATGTATAAAAAAATTGCGAAAGTAAATATCTAAATGCCCATTCAATGGCTTCTACTGAAAAGTGACAGAATTCAAGAATAATTTTATCATGGTTAACATAAAGCACAGCACAAACATCATAATGTGAGCTCAAATAATTACCTTCAGATTTGGTACATGTACAATCTGTAGAACTGTTATAATCAGTGCAATTCCCTGTTAGAGCAACCATGAAAAAGAATTTATGATTAAATGGACAGTATGTATAAAAAATAGCAAGCCAATGTCTAGTTATGTATAAAAATATAAACAAAATTTTCATATCACATATTTAAAATGGAGCAGTTCATTATATTTGTACAGTCGGGGCAAGGGAATATAATGAAAAATATGCATTTAGAAGTAAGGATCCAAAAGAAGCCTTCACCAAAACACCCATTTGACAATCCTGACAGGCCATTAAATTTCCTTGTCGTATGTAGCAGAGGCAAATGGCTGCTACAAATTATGCATATAAAGCACATCTAAATTATAACAAAAAAGACAAATTTCTTTAGATCTTGAGGTCTACATGATATGTAAGACTGGAGAAATATTTATCCTTACGAGTATATCTTGACAAATCCAGGCAAAGGAATTGTTACGATAAACTGCCCAAAGAACAGCAAATGTTGTACAGAATGGAGAAACAGCCAAAGTCAGGTATGAGATAGATCCCAAGAAAGGTACTTTGATGTATGCCTCTCCAGCATGCTTGAACCACCTGCACAGGAAATAATGTAAGTTTCTTCTTTGAGTTAACATTATGGAGGAAGTGACAAACAAATTGATAACTTCAATTAAAAAGGACATAAAGAATGAAAGAGTGGAAAATCAAACATTATGACAGAATAGAAATCCTTAAACTTTGCTCTACCAAACGTGAGGAAAGAAGAGAATAATTTACCTTATGACATGACTTTCAAAATTACAAGATAGCACTTGAAACATGTGTGTGCGTGTGAGGAAAGAAGACAATAATTTACCTTATGACATGATTTTCAAAATTACAAGTTAGCACTTGAAACAAGTGTGTGTGTGTGTGTGTAAAATGCAATAAGATTATCAACATCTCTTGTTATTCCTGCACATTACAATAAGTTTACTATATAATGTTATAACACATTTTCACAAAATTAACGAAACACCAAAATAAGTTCAATGAAGTCTTAAATACTAAAAGCTGATTTCACCTAGAAAATCCTTTTATCAGTCATTTAGTCAGCTTTGTGGCAGAGAGTCTGTGCACACATGTTTATGTGAGTGTGTCTCCAGAAAAATCTTATAATTTAATGATTTTCATGATATCTTCTGGAGAAATAAATGAGTGACAGACTTCTCGTAAATGTGAACATGACCTTTATTTTGCATGGTAAAATCATCCTAGAGTTATAAAATAGTAGTACAAAATACCAGGTCTACAAAAGAGATGGGAAGCAAGTGCACCATCACCATTGCACCATCTAAAAGAAATAAATGTGGGGGAACAGTTTGGGATTTGGAGAAGGATGCAAAGCTGGTCGTTCACCATACAGCTCACTTTGTTGCAGATTATGTGCAAGAAAAAGCTCATATTGGAAGGTTACAGTTACTTTTTTTCTATCAACGGCATACAATAGCTTACATGAATTTCTAGTCTAAGATTTGAAAATAATTGATTAAATATGCATTTAAACGAAAGGGAAAGATAACTGCTTAAGGCATAAAGCTGATCATGCAAATAAGAAGGCAACCCATCCAAAATCCAACAGAGGTCATAAAATATATATGTCAACCTCCTCATATCTCACATAATCAAAGAGGAATTGCTTAAAAATATAAAATATAACAACCTTAACAGATGGATACTACGACAAAAAATTCTTAATAACTTTCATTAAAGATAATATACCACACCTGGACAAAAGAGCAACCAAGCAAGTTTGCAAGCCCTACATACAGATACAAGAAAACACATGGTTACTGATGACTTGGTAGAGAATAGCATGCCAATGAAAGTAAAGACAGTTTTTATTTGGTAATGACAACAGAGAGTTTTTATAACATGCATTTGTGCTATGTCAAATACGTTATGTGCTGCCCTTCTTTTTCCTGCACAGATTTTTTTTTTTCTCACACCGATGCAAAAATATAAATTTTTGACTGATTTATTGGAAGTTAATACCTCAATCCCACCAATGCAGAAGAGAACAACCAGAACATCAATGAACCACGATGACATCAGTTTGTAAAGCATAAACAGGAAACATGAAGCAAATACAACAAAAAGGACTGCAGCTTTCACGTTCATATTTACAACTCCACTAACACTAGCATATTTAGTGTTAGGGATTTCATCTGAAGCATCCTAGAGGAAAAGAAGACATTGACAGTAAGTAGTGGGATAAAAAACGTATTAAGACAACAATGAAAATCCAACTTGAGGGAATACTGAAATAATAGGAAAAACAGACCTTTAGGAGCTTATCCTGTTCAATAGCTGCTTCTCGGGCTGTCCAAGCTGACCAATATGATGCACACAATATGGTAAGAACTGCCATCACCCAAAGAAATACTTCTGCTACGTCAACAGGTGGTCTACGTGGTGAGTATAGCTGCACAGACACTGCAAAACGGCAAAAAATAAAAATAAAAAATTAAAAGCTCCCCTCCCTTGCAGGAAAAACAAAAATAACGGTTGCATTGCAATTACAGAATCTTCTCATAAGCATTAAAGATGTTGTGACCATCACTTAGCTAAATGCATTAATCAGAAACTATTACAATTTCCCCATAGCTTGCACAAGAAAACATCCAGAGATATTTTGAAAATTGAAAGGAAGCTCACCAGATGAAGTATTTGTCAGCATTTTTTCTAGTCTTGCACCTGCATCCAGTGGAAGCATGACTGCAGGTATATGTATGTTCAAATCAGTTTCATCAGGATCGCAAACCATCTTGTAAAGTTCTGCAAACAAGCAAACAAATTTAGCATGAAAAGAGAGATAGGTGTGAGAAATAGACATCACAGCGGAGCAACTCCTCCAACTACTAAAATAACAACCCCGCACACACAAAAAAAAGCAAAAAGAAAAAAAAAATACTTGGATATCTTTTTACCTTTTTGGTTATTTATAATGAGGATGGCTGAAGCATTAGCATTTTGTGCAGTATTTGCCTTTCTTGTGAATGTACAGTTGCCTCGATCCACCATGATGACATCTCCCACAATCTGAAAGTTTAGACAACTACCAACATTCAGTACTTTGACACAGCAGTGACCAAAGTACACTACAACACGACACAACTGAAGAAAGAACCTTATTCTTTGGTGGGCTGCAACAATCACGAGGATCTGAAAGAATAAGGCGTGTATGTCTTGCATTTTTCTCTTTTGACACAATGGCTCTGCCAAATCTGGCACCCACACCAACAAATTCAGCATCCTCTACACCGTTGACCCAGGTTTGCACTTTTACCTGACAATTATAACAAGTTAATCGCAACTCAGATTGAACTCGAGGCTAATAAATAGCTCAAGAACTAAAAGCTCAAATATTTCTAATTCTGGACAATATGATTTTGATGGTCCATGACCACGCATGCCTCTAGTACCTGAAAAGGTGAGAAACCCAGAAACAAAAAGAGAAAAAGAATTGAACTTTGCAAAGTGGGTATACCAGAACGAACAGGTTCGCGCAACCCGGCTTCTTGGGTGTAGAATCGTCGTCATGAACTATGTCCCCAGCTAAGACAGAAGGGGCATCACAGAGAAGCAATATAACTGCAGAAAATAAGAGAATCGAGCAGATCTTCTCCGAAGCCATGGATGTAGTCTCGCTTCAACAAGATTAACAAATCATTACAAACTCATAGTTGAAACGAAGAGAGACAAACGTCGCCGCGTCTCCGAAAAATCCATGTTCAATTTTGATCCATTCGTTGGAATAAAAACATGAGGTATCGTACTGTTATTGTTAAAAGGGGAAATTACCTGCTTCATCAGGTGGTTTTAATTTCTAATTCGTACTTATCTTCCTTTCAATTTTAAAATATTCCTTCACATCTTTTAAAGCTCTAATAAAATAACAATACTAATCCCTCTAATTTTAAAAAATCACTCACATTTTTAATAAAACTACTTTCTCATTTTTATATTTTTTTTAATGAAGTAGTATTTACCTATTTTAATTTATCTACACTTTAAATAAATTTAAATACAAAACGGTTATTATCTTGTTGCATTTAGGGTCGACAAAGATAATGGGTCAATGGGATTGCATTGCACAATTAATAATGTTATATTGTAGTTAACATTGATTATTTTTGTAACGGAGATTAAGTGGATCTGGTCATAATTCAATAGTGATGTTTGACTGATTACATTCTAAAGTAAAAAGAGTTATTAATTGTTACAACTTTTGATATGATAGTAAGAGTTCAATGCAATAATTAGTATAAAAGTTAAAATCACAAGTTTGTTATCTATTGGGCAAAATTATTCAAGAATAGATCCTTATGAATTGCATAATTATCTCATAAGATAGGTCAGGTTGGTTGAGTCACATTCAAAGAGTGCAATTCCTAATCAAACAATTGCCAAAAGACAAATTGTTGGAGGTGGCATTAATTATTCCATGATAGATGTCAAGTGGACCCAATCACAATCGTGGTACTTGCTTGATTGATTACACTCTTAAATGACTCTTGCTTGATTTATTACACTCTTAAAAAAAATTATGTTTTGACTAACCGCTATTATATTACACTAGCTATATTTTAGATTTCGAGATATCTGAATTTATATGTTTGGATATATTATTTATGTTTGGTTTTACTTTTAGTTTTTCGTTTAAATTTCTAATATATTCTATTATAGATCCAGATAATTTCATATAACAGTAATGTGTGGATAACTTAATTGGTATAATTTAAACTAGAAGAAGAAAAAAATCACACTTTTATAATCCTGAATATTAGTCCCCTTGTCAGGAAGAGCTTACTTAAGAAACTTCTCTATAAGTAATTCCATAAAATAAAATAAAATAAATTAATGTTTTAATAAATCAAAATTAGAAAAACTAAAATAAGATCATTTCTAAAAATTAACTTATGCATACAATAATTAATTGACCCAAAAACAAAAACTTATTGTATAATTTTTTTAGAATGTTTGAGAAGAAATTTATGCGCAAGCCTTTGAAAAACAGTTGTGGTTGTGGTTTATGATCTACTCTGTCTTCCTGTTAAATGGAGATTCGTCTATGGTTTTGATCCCAAGCATTGAGAAGTTTTATTAAACAAATTAATAGATTGATTTCCAGTGTGATTTGGTTTCTGAATGTTTACATACAGAAAGGACTGGAATGAAGACTACAACCATTTTCTATCCTATACCCTCTTTTATCCCTTACAATATGGACAATATTCTGTTCTATTTGGTGTTACAAACTATGATTCACATTTTCTTCATTGTGGGTGACACTGTGTATATGTTTTTGACATCATGAGCAATGACCCAGACCCAGTTCAAATAAGCAGAAGCAGAGAATGTTGCACCTTCTACTTATATTCTTGTAAATCCTGTTCTCTGCATGGCCTTGCACGCACTTGCTTCCAACTCCAAGGTCATGCCAGCAATTGCAATGGCTTAAATAATGGACTCAAAGATCGCAGAAATATCTCACTTGGATCGAGTGTTTACACTTTTATACACGAGCAACAGGAGAAAAAGGTGGGTTTGGCACATAGGATCGAGGAATTCCTTTAGGAATCTTGCACACATTCTTTTTCTCACCTTTGGTCACTGAGTTCATCAATAACTCTACCTCCTCCTCAAGAAGCGTTTTCAATGAATTGCATCGAGAAATCTCTTGCCTTTTCTCCTGCCCCGCACCACCCAAGGTGGAGGTGCCATGCATAATGGCCACACAAATGGAGAAAGCTTGTAATGGTGATAACTGTGCATGGAAATCAACTGCATATTGCCCCTCTTCAACCATCGTCATGCCAAATGAAGGAGTTCGTTCTTTGACTCCCTAAGCACCAGAAGAAGAATTAAGTACCAGAGGAAACAATCAAAACCTTCCAAATGAAGTATGTTAAAAGTGAAGCACTGAATGAAACAGAGAAAAGCTCCAATTGACATCTTATGCAGATATGCAGATGCATGTCTTTGGAATCAGACCACTTAGCAAAATAGAGTCAGTATTCTATTCTGGATGCTTATATACAAAAAAAAAAAAAAGTTTTTTTGTGAAATTGAAGCTTTACCTGAGTGAAAAGTTCCAGAGTTTGATGTTCCTCCATAAGAGGGTTGTCCTCTACAAATTGAACACCAGGGTTGCCTAAAAGAATGAGGGGACATGCCATGTCCCAGCCACCACAATCACAACCTCCACCATGTTTCCATCGATCGAGTAATGATGAGGGACCCTTGCTATCAGAACTTGGAAAGCCATGGTTGCCAGTTGGTAGTACCACTTTCACCTGTTCTAGGACTTTTCCGTTGTGAAGGTTTTTTCTACTCTGCTCTGAAGAGATATCATTTTGTTTGAAATACGTTTCATCCTTTACTCTATCATTCCTTTCGCATTTCAAGCTTTCTCTCTTGCGAAAAGGAATTTGCAAAACAATGGCAGCCATTTCAGGGTTTGAATACAATTCTGTGGATGACAAAGGATGAGAATTTGAATTGTCACAACACGCATTGCTTGATATAGGTTTGCTTTTAGTTGCCAAAGTTTCTTCGTCTGGTCTCAAGGTTTCTCTCTTCATTCCTACACGGGAATCTTTTAGAGTGTCAGAACAATTTTGCTCGCTGTAAGACTTTTTTTCCGGCGAAACACTTTTTCTTGAGCGTGCAAGATCAAACAACACAAATTCTGTCACCATAGAGTTGTCAAACATTCCAACTCCTAATTTCGAACATGAATCAGAGGAAACTAGCATCTGTGCTACCATTGATGAATCTTTGTCAGAATAATGGGATCCAAAGTGAGAAGCCGTACTTTTCTTTCTATTATCCATTGAGTGAAAGGTATACACCCAATTGAAAGCATTGTCTGATTTCCAGGTCTTTGCCACAAAGACATCTTCAGGGCACTTTACCTTGAACTCAAAAACTGGCAGTCCATGTTTGTTTTTCAATTTGAGTTTGCCATGAAGATGAACAGGTGAACATGACAGACCTGAAAACAGGATATCTCTATTGATAAACTCAGAAATAATGTCAGATTGTTTTGCTGTCTTAGAGAAGTCATTTAACAAAGATCTCTGATAAGTCCTGTTTCTTGTAAAATTTCTAGTTCGAGTTGATTTGACCTCAGTTTCCAGCACAGAACTCACTGGGCTAGTCAAAGTTTTCGAATTTGTGAATGGAGTTAACCTTTTCCTCATAGAGGTGAGTGAGACTTTTGGACTTATTCTTGGAGAGCAGTCACTCTCAGAAGGAGATTGCATGTGAGAGATTTCAACTATAGAAGAGACTGCCTTTTGAAATCCATGAACTGAATCATTTTTAAGATGATAATTACCATCGATTAGTGAACAAGCAACCTTGTCACCTATGCTTTCTGTATTCATAGAACCAATCCCTTCTACAGCACCATATTTTTCATCCCAAACATCCGAATGTAAGCAAAATTCAATATAGCCATTTGAAGCGTCGTTCTCCATTCCAGCCCAGGAACCAGAAACAGATGGTGATGGTGAAGCTAAATTTGAGTCCTGATATATTACTGAAGGTCTCTCGTCCATACTTTCATAATCTGAACCACACAGAGAATCAACAACACTACCCGAAAAAGAGGCATCACTACTCCTAGATGAAATTTCTATTTTTTTCCTTCCCCTCATGGTGCTCATTTTCTTTATACTTATAACTTGCTCTGAAGTCTCATACTTGGCACCTTTTCTAATTTCTAAATTACCTTCCAGTCCATGAGATCTAAAGGGAAAGCTCTTATGTGAAGAAGAATTACGGGACCTACCAAAATTGATGTCAGCAAAGTTCTCTTTAAGTTTCAAAAAATCATCTTTCCCAGTGGGTTTCCCATTTTCATATATTTTCTTCACATTTAAACAATATTGCTGAGATGGAAGAACTGTATCGGGACTAAGACCAACGGAAGACTTGTCGTTCAGATCCAACTCCAATTCTTGCCCCATTCACAGACTACAACCCTGCAATACTATTCAAAAAGAAAATTAAAACAAGAAAAAACGATTACTTTGCAAGAGAGAGATCAAATTGCACACAATGTTGAATTTGGTGTGTGATTGAAAGAGCTTTAAATCTTGTTTTGCAACTAATCTACGAATATTTAGCTCAGCTTCTCAGTAATAACAAAAATATCAATAATGATTCGACCCAAAAATTTTAACACAAACCGCTGAAAATCACAATTGAAACAGAATGTGATAATACTTCACAACAAACTGCTAAATGCAAGTCAGAAACGCCACCTACACTGACAACATATATCAACAAACTCCCAATTGCAAACAATTATTATTGTGAAAGAAGAGAGCGTCCCACCAGTGTAATCAAAAGTTAGAAACTGGCTTGCAGAAAAGCTTGAAAGATAACATTTTTTTACTCCCCCCAAAATAAATTGCAAAAGGAGAAGGTAAAAACATGTGTAACACCCCAGAATTTGAGTAAAGTGAGTACAATACAAGGATGTTAGAGTGAAAAATTAAAATAAAGCTCGCTTTACCACCAAACCATAACAGTAGAAAATTACAAGAAATGAAAAGCAGCTAAAGGAAAGGGCCATACTGAAGTAGTTGTTGGAGAAGTGATGAAAGAATGAGTGTCAACACACAATCATTGTCTCTAAACTTGATAAAAAAGTCTCCAAGAGTATAACCGAAGAAAGAGCAATCCTTCTTCTTGGCTCCTTGGAAAATCAGAATTCCAAAACAAAAAGCAAAGACAATGGGAAGAAGAAAGAAGAATAAGAAGAAGATAATGGTGTGAAAAAGTGAAGGTAGAACGGTAACTGGAGAAAAGAGAGGAACAACGAACTCTCTCTCACACGAAAAGGAGGGGAAAGAAGAGACAGTGAACAGATGATCTTCTGTACATGTCTATACTAAAATTAAAGCTGTTGTCCTCAAACACCATCATTGTGCTGTGTTCTCTTTTTCTCTTCTCTTTTTTATTATTATTTACTTCTTTTTTCTTACATTCTATTTACTTATTCAATTCTATTCATAAAAATGTTGAATATATTATTTATTTATTAAAATTTACACAATGTGATTTTTTATTCAACTACATTAGAAAAAGGCAAAAAAAAACTCAATAAACATTTTGTTACTAAAAAATAACATCGAGAGCATCATAACCAAGTTGAATAAATTAAAAATTCAAATAGATAAATAAAATTAGTTAATTTTATTATCAAGTTTAATTAGTCGGATAGTATCCATTATTTATTTAAATATATCAGTTTGTTATCTATTTTTATAAAGGTGTCAATTAAGTCTAACTTTTGAAAAGATACCTAATTAGATCATTTTTAGCCAAAAATTATTAACACAGTTAACAATATTAATGTTTAAAATGATTTACTTAAGTATTAATAAAATTTAACGATAAAAATCATGAATTAAATTAACAATTTTAACAATCTTTATAAAAAAAACCTAATTAAAACACTTTTTCAAAAATTAAAATTAAATTAATACATCTTTAAAAATAGCACCTCACTAATTAAACCTTATTATTTATCCTTTTTGTGTCTCATTCGATGATCGGCATGTGGGACCAATGAAGCACGGTAAAGTGCGTGCGTGCAGGCATGTGAAAAGACAAATAAGCCCATAAAGGGTGAAACTATTCTGCCGTACACAGAGCAATTCCATGAAAATAATAATTGATCTCTGTGCATACAATGATGATAAGATAATAAGAGGGAATTTTTGGTCAATTTTATTGCCCACAAAATTGTTCGGTTTTTTTAGAATGTTATAATAATGATAAGATAGGTTAGGGTCATTATAGGAAGCAGAGGCAGAGGTGTGAAATGACCTACAATTAGAAAAAGACAAAAGAAGAGGACAATATGGTAAAAATGAAAATATGGTTGAACTGCATGTGCTTGGATTGATGTGTGACGTCATTTTTAATACTTTTACTAATTTCTTAGCATTAAACAAGAAATAGAATATTAACTGGCTGAAGGTTAAACACAAAAACAGTAGTTAGGATCTTACACATTGTTTTGACCATAAATCTATAAGATAGAGGATGTTTATTGAATTTTATTTTTTTCTATTTAGATATTTAGATAGAGGATTTTTATTTTAACTTTATAAATATTGAAAAAAAATCACTACATATTTTACTAAAAAACTCTATTTGCATTTGAAAAAGAAATAGTTTCATTTTTTGATGTTAATTAAAAAAATATAATAAGTATTAACTAAAAAATAGTTATTTTGATCGACATCAATAAATAAGAAATCTTAATAACTAAAATGTAATTTAAATCAAAATTTTAACAAAAACTAGTAAAAAAAACAGTGTTGTTGATATTAATAAATGGTTTTTACTAACGTTAACTTAAAAAGAATTATTTCCTTTAGTGGTAGCTTGAAATCAATTGACATAACTCTAAATACTACATGTTCTTGTTAGTTAAAAAAAACTTGTGTTTGACATAAGAAAAAATTGTCAATATTGAAAAAAGAAATCCTAATTAACATAAGAAATAACAATGACTTCAATAGAAAAAACACAACTTTGATGATCATCGGTGATAAAGAATTAAGATTGAATTTAATCTAAAAAACAAACCTCTAATGATATCAAATGAAAAAACAATGTCAAGTCGTTAAGTCAAATAAAAAAGAAAATATAAAAAAAATATATGGATATCAAAGTGGATAAAGTGTTAAAAAGTTTAAAATATTACTTTGTTTATGAAGTTTGAATTTTTTTTAATTATACCAGTAAAAATACATGCGATTATTTACTATAATAATAAAATTATAATTATTATAACAAATATGAATATATTATAATTTTATTGTAGGTAGTATTTTATTTATTTTGTATATAATCTTTTATTATAAATAGTTGTTTTAATTTAAAAATGATTAACTTAAAAAGAATTAAAAAACATTGTTAAATTAAAAAAAAAAACAGTCACTTAAAGTCACTTAAAGAATAAAATTGATAAATGGTAATAAACTTGAAAAAAAATGTATACCAAAATACGAAATTCTATAATATATATATATAGTTGTCCAAATGAGTAACTTGACCTAATCTGGCTTGATCCATCACAGGTTAATCACTTAGTGAGTCAACCTAACCCAACTCACTTAATAGCAAATCAAAAAAATTCGAATCTGACTCGGTCCATCGCAGGTTGGTAAGTTAAACGGGTTGACTCATGAGCTCATTTAATTAAAAAAAATACAATTTTTATATTTTTTCGGTTAAAACTAAACTATAATTCTAATTAAAATCTAAATAAACTTCGATATAATCTATCTAGAAACCAAAATAACAAAAATTTAAATTATCTATGTATTGGCTAAAAAAAACACCTTAACTTGACCCAAATGCAAAGCTCAACTTAACAAAAAACACGTGTGTAACTATTTATTTACAGGTTCAGTCCGAATGAACCGGATTCTAGATGGGCCGGATTGAGTCATGGGTTCCGATCTATTTTGAAAGTTATATATATATATATATATATATATATATATATATATATATATATATATATAATACATTCTTACAAGTTTAAAAACTTAATTTCTTTTCTTAAAAATTTATCCAAACATATCACAAAAATATTTTAAAATCTATTATAAAAATAAATTATCCTCGAAAACGTTTTCCTAAATAAATGTATATTTTGAAGGATGTTTCTTTTTGTTAGTATTTGACATGCGAGCATGGGACTTGTCGGAGGTTAGGCTGAATGAGGGAATCGGATGGTTAATCAAGAGATGGTGCAACAAGGAATAACAGGACAACAAATAAATAATTACACTAAAGGAAAGGACTTATGGATAACTTTATTTTCTCAAAGACCAGTTTTATAAATAACGAATTTCAAAAAAAATCACGTTGAATATGTTACTTGTAATGATGTAACACATGCATCTGAACCATTAACTCGCTTAACATCATTACAGTGCGTCCACACGATGAAACATGGAAGAAAAGGTGCATGCATGAATGAGTAATGAAGGAGAAGTTGGTCAACCCCGGTTTTACATTCCCTTGACTTTACTTGTTCCAACTGTGCTCCAAATTATGCAAAACATCTCAAGCATGAAATTGGTTCTAATTCTAAACGACAACGTGTGTGATGTCAAGGTTCTCTTGCTCCAACTGTAGCAATTGGTTGATGATAAATTGAATATCGTCACGCTGAGTGGTCACCGTCGCACTAATGGTGCCCATCATGTTCCAACCTATAATCATGTCATGTCAAAGTTTGTTCTGAGGTAAAATAAGTTCAACTTTCTTCCAGTGCGTGAAAAAACATTGAATTCACGCTATGACTTACTTGGATCACATGTTGCCAAGATTACTATTGTTTAGGTTCTTCCTTAGTTGGGGTGGTCATTAAAAAGGTAGGTGTAGTTGTAACTTCAAATAAAAATAAAAGACTTTCCCATATCATATAGGCTGAGATTTGAATTACAGAAATATTATTAGGGTTTATACTATTCAGCATTAGATTCATCCATTGTACACATTTTATGTAAGTGGTCCTCACGATCATAGGTAACGTCATACAACGAAAAGTCTCATTTACTCTTACGTTGAATGCAGTGATAAGGAAGGGGCTAAACACAAATACAAGCATGTTATTGGCGTACTTGACGTATAAGCCATGAGGTAACCTATGGGGATGGGGGGAAGGCGTAATGTATCTAAATATGCATCAATTTATACCCATTAAACCACTGGTATCTTAATTTTTTTTAAACCACCGGTATGAGTTTTAGTATTTTTAATTTGCCCACGAAAGACTTTAAAAAGTTAACACCTATATATGTAAGAGGTCAAATTAAGGAATTCACTGTTATGACAAACATTACCTTTACAACGTAGAAGGCAACATCAGTCAGTTAATGTGAAGTTTACCCAACACAACCGCTTTTTGCATGGAACGCGAAAATCAAATAGGAGAACTAAATCTATTTATAAAAAATCTTTTGCTATGATGTGACTAAACACTGTACAAGATACATACATGTTTACAGTCATCTTTATACGACTAACTTGCCAAATAATTTCTGGAGATATACGATTAACTTGTTTTGTAAGAGATTTCATTGGCTGCAACAGACTACGGCGCTGTGCCTGTGTTTCTTTTTGAATCAGATGAATCTACGATAGGCATAGACACCTCATCTCTAGAGGCATACCAGGAATGACCGCATGAAACGCATTCCAACTGTATAGGCAAAGCAACAGGCAATCAAACCCACAAAAGTGTACGACATAGTTTTGGAAAGAAAAATTATACTATGATTTCCATTTTTTACTCTCATACTTTATCTCTTGACGTGACTTAAAAGATAGTGATACATTAAGCAATAATTCACACTAAATCACATCAGGAAATAAAGAATAAGAGTCAAAAATGGGAATTGTAGTATGATTATCCTACGGAACCAAGTTAAAAGATGCAAACCTGATATCGTTCATTATTTCCAGCATGGATAATCTCTCTCAACCCCACCTTACATTCCATGCATTTTGGGCAGCGGCCATCTGTCATCTGTTTCAGAGGAAGTAAAGCTGTTAACGTATATCTTCACACTAAATAGTTAATGACAATAAAATTGTAGAAGGGAAACCTTACTTGCAAGTGTTGGGTCTCGTCAGATTTCTCCTTGGTTCTTTTGTCAGCAACCAAACCCTCCTGAAGTTCATATGTTTAGCATATGCCATAAGAAGTGATGCATCAAAGGGTAGCTCAATCTTTTACAAATGCAACTTTTAGGCTTAATCCATTTATTCAGGAAAAGAAAAATACAGCTTCAACTTGACTTGTATATAACTTGATTAATTTTGCTTTTGTGAAAATTTTCCTTAAAACTATTTTAACTTTTTATATGTTATATTATTTAATAGATATTTTAAAAATGGATAGTAATCTATAAAATAGAAGTACATGTTTGTCTGGTGGTATTATTATACAGTAGAATCTATGTAATCTTCATTTTTCTAGTTTTCTAAGGTATAAATAGGTTATTCAGGAACTACTTTCGAGTTATAAAGTTCAGAATAATCGAGCCTAGCTTGACAGGTTTAATTAATTTAAAAGATGAACTCAGATTGAGCATTTAACAAGTCGAACTCAAGTAGTTCACAAATAACTTAAACAAGTTCACCATTTCATCACAAACAAACAACTCAATGGTTGAATTGATTTTTTGTAAAAGATGTGGACATATATCATACCTTTAATTCATTGGGTGTCATGTTTAATATTTTTGAAGGTTCCAACTCTCCGCTTAATAAACGGCATGCTAACACTGCATTTTTCTGCAAAGAACAAAAATTAACAATATAATCAATTTATTATTTTTGCAGGAAAGAAACATATACATGGATATTGAATAGTCGCTTTAGTTGTGGTCATCCCTGACCAAACCTCATGCAGTCTCTCAGAGGAGATTGTCAATGCCTCAAAAAAGGCTACCTACAAAGGACTGACCAAAGACTGACTGGGTCAAGCATCATGGTGTTCAGCCAACAAGGCGTCGATTCTTAAGGGCTTAAGATAATGTGGTATACCATCATACAACTTGGCCAATCGTCAACATACAAACCAATTTGTGGGATTAAATTAGATCTTAAACTTAAATGCTAAGACAGTAGTAGAGCTTAAGATTATTGTCAAGCTCCAAGCCCATCACTAGGGAATGAGTACTAGGGTGTTGGAAAGTCATTATAATAGCAATCACCTCCAGCTCAACTTAATTGTAGCCTATTAGAGATGGTCGTAAATGTCTAAAAAAAGGTCTCCCTTTGATGACAGGATTCATCCGAAAGATTTAGCAAGGATTGCAAAATACATCCATCAGGTCATCCACTTGTAAGGGTTGAAAATTCAACATCAAGACCTAAATAGTGCTTATAGATTTTTGGTGATCCTTACCAAAGTTGAGTTACACCTTGACCGAAAATTCAAAATAGTATCATAATATATACTAAATTCATTGTTAAACCACCTACATTACCATGCTCTTAGCCAATAGCTTTAGGCATGAGTTGGGGCATAGGCGAGTCTCCTAAATTGTGATACCACTATTCTGCCTTAATAGCATTTATCAGAATTTGTTGTGGGTGTCTAGAAAAATACTACCTGTGAAGAAGCTAACCTAAAAGATTGAGTGAAACATCATCCTGTGCAACCAGCGAGCCATAAACTCTTACAAGGTTGACATCGTGCATTCAAATAAAGATAAACCCTAAGTAGTTCTTCTAAAACTTGGAAAATCCTCACATAGATTCACACAAAATCAATTTAGTGGGATTGAGTTAGACTTTTAAGTTCAAATTCCAAGAATAGATTCACACAGATTTCTCAACCCAGAAATATCAAAATCACAAGTTAGATGATGCATGTAATGTAAGTCAGAATATATAATTATTGTTACAGCTAAGGTCATCTTTAATGCAAAAACGAATTTTGGGTTCTCTGCATTTTTGTGGACCCTTTACTGACAACTCAGACTTAAGAAATTGAATAATTTTTAATTTTAACATTAAAACTTCAATATGGGTTCTTACGTTTATCTTTTTTCTTTTCCTCGTTTTTAACTCTCACATGATGCAACACTCCTTTCACTTCCCCCCTTCTCCATACCCTCCCCGATCCTTTTCTGTCACATTATCACACATACTCTTTTGTCCTCCTTGGACATCTTAACCAGCTGATCCAAATTCTCCCCTCTCCCTTTCCTCCAATGGAAGGATCTGGACACAAAAACACAAAGAAAGATGGTTGATTGAAAAAAGGATGTGCCTAAACTGTGGGTGCTAAAAGGATGACAACTCTAAAAGATGCAGACTCAACTGCAACCATAGGTGCCATCATGGATGTGGTGGTGTCAATATTTCTTATTTGCCCTCCTCTATCAACTATATCTGGGATCCAAAATTTATTTTTTATTTTCAATAACAGTTCTTATGGGTTCTTCAATAAGAACTGATTCTCCACCATGGAAGCCAACTCACTCTTCTCCAACGGAAAAACATAGCAAAAACAGGTTCTTAGATTTAAAAATTGTCGTAAGAACTGTGATAAAGATGTTCTAACTAGCTTTTCCCATTCTTTTCCATCGTCCGAAGAGAGAACAGCACATTGATATACATAGTGTGTTTCATAAATATATAAATTACTTAGTATGCAATAGCATTATCATCCAACCTTCCAACTTATCATTTGTTAAATAGAAAGATAATAAATGGTCCATATATGTAACCTCTTAGACACTACTTTTAATAGATAACATAAACAACGATCAATACAAGTTAAAAAGTTCCACCTTAGAATTTAGCAGCAATATTAATCCAACAGTTAAAAATATCTGAAGCATATAACTTGTATATGCAAAAGTAGTCTTCTGACCTGCAGATTAAAAGCTAATTGCCTCAACTTTTGGTTGTATTTCATAAAATCTGATGAGAGAGCGTCATGTGAAGCCTTTTCGAGAGAAACTATGGCTGAAACAGCAGCATCTGGCCAGATAAAAGACTTGGAATTCTGTAAAAAAAAAAATTGAGGTGGGAGATGAGGGAAAGAAACTAAATTAATATTATCCGATAAGGAAAAGATATATTTAAAAAACAAAATAAATAAAACGACTAGTTCCTAACAACCTAATAATACCTTCTGAAACTTATCTTGACAGTCGTTTAGTGACTCTGAACTTATATGCTTGCTTCCACCGTTGATTTCATCAGAATTGCCATTTCCCAATCTTTTGTCCCTTTCTTTGCTAGCATTACAATCACACACGTACTGAATGCGTTGAAGCAACCTCTCCAACCATTTGTCTCGATGGCTATCTCCAGTTAGCGCGTTGAATTCTACCAATATGCCATAATACTCTGAGGCATTATTAGTTACACAACTCACTGGTGTTTCTGATTTTGGATGCTGTTCACTCCTGGGTGTTTCTGATTTTGGATGCTGTTCACTCCTGGGTGTTTCCTCCTCTTCCTTTGAAGCATTGGGAGGTGAAAGACTTTTTCTGTTCAAGCTTCTTCTATGCTTTATCTGGTCCTCGTCATAATCAGGGGCTTCCTCCTTAGGCTCAATGTCAAGAAGTTCACCGATACGTTCCAGAGTCTTTTGAACAAGCACATCAATTTCTTGCTGCTTAATATCCTCATAGTCCTTATCACTCAGCCTCCAGAGCTTTCTTTCCACAGTGTCATACACCTTCTGTACAATAAAACCAGGGTGATCCTTACGTTTTGGAAGCTGTTTGTGTCTGGGAACAAAATGCACAACACACTTATGCATAACAGACTCCGCAGGAACATCATCACGATGAAAACTATAAAATAGCTCCCTCGTATCACACGATTGCCAGTTTCCACCACCTTTTTTCTCAGCTTCTTCTGGGCGATAAAACCATTGTCCCGTTACTTTCACGTTGCCACTGATAGACTGTGTAATGTCCTGACAGCAGAAAAACGTCTAAAATTCAAGTCCCTTGAAAGAGGATAAAAGGTGCAGAAAACCCTCCCTAACACCAATGCAACACAAACAGGTATTTGATAAAGAGGACTAACAATTATTTATCAGGAATGAAGCAATTGAATTAACAACCCTTTTTAATGTAATGTCACAATCAATAGCAATGGAGAAGGGAAACAGATAACAGTACCTTAATAATTGCAACATATGGCTTTTGGCCTTTGTCCTCCGGTACAAGAAGAACAGGATCCTCCTGCACAAACCAAAAAAACCCTGAATTGGAACCATACAGTGGTCATAGAATCCCTACAATTGAAAAATTGATGAGAAAAAGGAGCTTACGAGAGTATATTGGATGCCATCGAACTCGAAGGAATCATAGTGCCTTTTCCTGCCCCTTCCTTTTCCCGAAACCCTAACAGGCTCGCCAATAGGCTTAGCGTCCTCCAAGGGTGGAGGCGGTTCCGGTACCTCATCTTTTTCTTCCTCTTCATTCTCGTCGTCATCGTTATCTTCCTCAAGAAGCCTCATCCTCTTGCGCGTGGGTTGTGGTCGTGGTGCTTCGTCTTCGTCATCGCTCGTCGCCACCCGAGTCAGGCGTCGACGATTCACCATCTTCCAATTTTCAACTACGATCACCGTTTCACCTTTTCAATGCCAATTCAAAACCCCCCTACGAAAAATGAATATTCTGCTCAAGGTGAGTCAACAACAACACATAATACTCCTCTCTCTCACCCAACCTAAACCCTTTTTTATTGTTTCTCAAAATTTAATTTCTATACAGTCTAATTATTATTACACTTAGTTTTACTTTTATCCTCTTTTTTTATTTATTAACTTTCTTATGGTCTTTTATTCTCGTTTACACGAATTTATTAAGGAGCTTTACTATTATTAGATGTAATGTGATGAGGGGTGGAAAAGAAAAAAAAAACAGTTATTTAAGTTAAGTGAAGGAGACTAAAAATAACAAAGCAAAATAATTGTTGTATTATTAGTAATTATATTTTCTATTTATTCATTATTTAATATAAATTTCAATTTTTAATTATGATTATTATAAATAAATAACATTAATGAAATATTTATGATATAACTAATAAAATATTAAGTGACATAAATTTTATTCAAATATCTATTCAAAATATAATAAACTATATTGTACATACTTTAATAATATTGCTGCATAATGGATTATATTTAAAACATAATTAATTATGTGCATTTGAGTGTTTCTTTTTAATATTAGGAAAATGATAATATAACCCATTTTTTTTTATCCACTTTTAATTCATTATTTTAATCACCATTAGATATTTTTTTGATTTTTTTTAGTGATGTGATGTGATGATGTAATGGTAATTGAAGTGGTAAGTTAAAAGTGGGTTAAAATATCATTATCCTTTATATTATTAGAAAAGTTATTAGATTTTTGTGTTTTTCTTTCACACAAATGCAATCAAGGAAAACGAGCGCATTTTCGTATTCTCTTTCCTTTTTTATTTTCTTTCTTTTATTTGTTTTTTGGAAATCAAAAATTAACTCATTCAAAGCAAAATGTATGAAGATTTGTTTTACAAAAGAAAAATAATTTTTTGACTACTAAATTTTGACAACTTTCTCTTATAATTTCATGTAACATCTTCTAAGTGGTTTTCTGTTTTTATATTTTCTCATTCTCAAATTTTCAAAATCACTTAGAAAATGACACATTATGTTATAAGAAAAAATTGTCAAAATTTAGTAGTCAAAATATCATTATTCTTTACAAAAATTATTTTATAAGTTACCTATTAAACGAGTTAGTTTTCAATGCCCAGACTTCTTCTTGATCACATAGGGAGGACATCATCTCAACCATAATTAAGCAAGACACTAAAATTAATTAAGTAATTAATATCTAAGTTAAAAAACTATTAACAATTATGCTAGATCGGATGTACTTAAACACTTATCTAGATAAAAGTTCATGAATCAGATATAAAAAGGTATATTGGTTATGAAGTAGGAGAATTCATTTAATTTTATCATATTTATTACATATAATATATTAGTGACACGAGTGTCAAAATGTCTCTATAAATACACTTCACCTCAATAAATAGAAAAAAATAATGAATCATACAAATACAATAATCTCAAAAATACTAAAAGAAAAAAAAATATGATCTTACGTTTCAATCAACTTACAAAATAAACATTAAAAATATTATAAATATTAGTATGAATAAACTTTATGATATTGTAAAAAAACATTTTAAATTTTATTTGACTTTTCTATTAGGATTTAGAAAAAAAACTTGTAAGCAATATTTACTTTACCAAAAATAAAAGTTGAATGTAATGCTTACTTTATTAAAATTATTATTGTGTTATTTTTTAAATGGATACACGATGGATAAACAGACATTTTGGTGAACTTTTTTGTTGTGGATCGAATTGTGAATAAATATTATTTGTGTTTGATCCGACCCGTTGTCATCCATATTCTCACATATTTATTTATATTTTTTCCTCATTTTCTTCGTCCATGTTATTCTCCTCCTATCCTTCATCCACATTTTTCTCCTCATTTATTTTTTTAATACTCATTTTTTTCATCCAGATTCATCTCTCTTTTACACCTTTATCCCTTTCATCCATTATATTTTTTATATTTTTTTCATTATATTGATTAAATATGGAAGTACTATTTGGGATTTTGTTTTTAATTTATTATCATTAGTGTATGATAAACGGATGCTAAATTAAATAAATTTTAAAATGAATAATATTTTCGTATGAGTTTGATTAACGCTAAATTACTTTAATAAAAAAAATAAAAGATGGTGATGACTTAGGGTCAATTAAGCTGACACTAGTTAGATTCAATTTTGAAGGTTAACTTAACACAAACAAATTAACATTTATAATTCGACACTAATAAATTATTTAGCGTCAATTTTTACTTCTTGTTAGCATCGATATTTGACCACCGACCACCGATGCATACTTTATCATAGTGTTTCAGAGCGTCGACCAAACATCATCTCCACATTTTATATATTAAAAGTCACTTCAAGCTTTTAGAAGATAACGAAATTGTTTCGCAAATGCTAGCCCACGGATGAGAGTATGAAACTTCAATTCAAAATACAAATTTTAAAAAGAATAAAAGTAATTTAGAAATTACCGTACCGTTCATAATAGTCACGTAATCGTTAACTATCATTTATTTTATTTTGCATTTTAAAATAGTAATAATCACATCAAGAAGTCTTCTACTCTTTTTAAAACTCACGGGGTACTGAGAACAAACTTTTAGTATTATACAGAACCACACATATGTTAGGCTCTTTTTTGTAATTAATGTCTTGGACGATAAAAATAAAAGGAAAAATATTTTTGTAATAATTAAATTTTTACAACTTCTTTTATGTGATATTTTTTAAGTGATTTTTTATTTTTTATTTTCTTATATTTTAAAAATACTTAAAAAATGTCAAAAGACATGATTCATGTTATTTTTGTGTGCGCAAAACCATAACCACGTTGGATGCTTATGTCAAAAGAAACACCTGCAGTGTTATTGGATTCACAAAACTTCAACATTGGATTGCTCCCATCAAAACTTTTTAGGAGTTGGACAATTCACATGTCTTGGGTTTCAACACTATTTTATTTTCTTATGATACGCACACACAAAATGCACACAAAAAGGAACTTAAACATGTTGTATAAAAAAGAGCTGGGTTGGTGGGTGGATAATGTGTATATATATATATGTATCACAATAAACAAGTATATATCAGATAAATTCAGAGAAAGAAAGACAGAGATGTATCTGACCAAACATTCTGTCAAATATAATTTAACTCTGAAAGACAAAAAAACTAATGCCCATGCATGAGTTGGTGGAGGCACAAAGTGCAAAAGGTGATGGAAAAAGGGTGGGTGAGAGCTTACACAGTCATGCAGTTCACCTTATAAACCTTTGATCCTTTGAAATATCAAGAGGTGAATCAGTGGTTCTCCTCTTTTTTACTTTTCATTTGGTCTGTGGTTTCCGCAAACTCAATATGAGGTAGTTCACCAATACGCTGTAGAGTCTTCTGAATAAGCACATCAATCTCTCGCTGCTTAGTATGCTCATAAACCTTATCACCCACTCTCCAAAGTTTTTTTCCCACATTGTCATATACCTTTTGTACAATAAACCCAGGATGATCCTTGCGTTTTGGAAGTTGTTTATGTATGGGAGCAAAATGCACCACACACTTGTGCATGATAGCCTCAGCAGGAACATCATCACGATGGAAACTGTAAAATAACTCCCTTGTATCATGTAATTTCCAGTTCCCACCACCTTTTTTCTCAGCTTCTTCAGGACGATAAAACCACTGTCCCGTCACTACCACATGACCATTACTTCCTTGTTTAATGTCCTGACAACATGACAACATAACAACGTTAAGGAAAACCCCTTTGAAGAAGATAAAAGACATAGAAAAGAAAACCTTCCATGATATATATATCAATGCAGCATTAATATTGACAAGGGGAATGATAATGATAATACTACTAACACTGATTATTTCATAGGTATGAAGAGAAATCAAATTGATTAATTTTGAAGATCTAAAATCACAATCAATAGCGGTTGACGGATAGATATAAGCTTATACCTTAATAATTGCAGCATATGGCTTTTGGCCTTTTCCCTCGGGAAAGAAAAGAACTGAGTCCTCCTGTAGAAACAAAAGCAGAACGAATTGGGAAAAGTGTTTGGTTTCGAAAACCCTAATTTGTGAAGAATTAACGAGAACAAGAAGCTTACAAGAGTATATTCGATGCCATTGAACATGAAGGACTCGTAGTGACTTCTTCTGCCTTTTCCTTTTCCCGAAAACCTAATTGGCTTACCAATAGGCGTAGCATCCTCCGGAGGCTGAGGCGATTCTGGTACTTCTTCTTTCTTCTGCAGTTGTTGTTCTTCGTTCTTGTTATCATTGTCGTCGTCTTCCTCTTCCTCAAAAAGCCTCAATCTTTTGCGCGTGCGTCGTGGACGTGATGCTTCATCTTCTTCGTCGCTCACTGCAACTCGAATAAAGCGTCGACGATTCACCATGTTTCAAGTGTTGAGTTATGATTATTGTCATCAATCTAAAATCTAATGCAGACTCAATAAATATACAAGTCAAGACAAATCTTGTACACACTCATGTCGTGTGGATTCAACTCACGCGTTAAATATTAACTCTACCCAGGTTTCTTTTCTTTTCTTTCTTATAAATAATTAATATAATTTGAAATATATAAAACAAATGTAATTATTGCCTGCCACGTTAATTTATATATAATTGTATATAACTTATGTATTTACAAATACACAATATATTTATTTTTGAGTTAAAATGACTATATTTATTCATTTTTTAAATTTAGGAACCAAAACTTATTAAAGTTTCGATCAAAAGTTTAATTTAAATCAAAGTTCAGAGACTAAAATCATACTTAATCATAATTGTATATAACTTATGTATTTACAAATACACAATCTATTTATTATTAAAAAATTTAATGAAATTTTGATTAGGTTATCTATCATGAAAATTGTATATTTACGTCGATGTAACACTAATAAATTGTATGATGAGTCATACGCAAAAATAAAATAAAAACATTAGAACTTTAAAGTATTATTAAAACTCCTCGCTATATTTTCAAAAGAAAAAGAAAATAACTATTCTCAGCCATTAGGCTATAGACTTCTTTAAAATTTGAATAAAAGTTTGTATATATACATGTATAAAAATATATAAATATATACTTAAATCAGAAAAAAATACATATATTTACTATCAATAAATAAAATTTTATAATATATATATATATATACACGTCATACCATTGTTTTTGTTAATAATAATCTTTGAGAATTTAATTATGCGATAATATTGGTGAGATACAAACGAATAAAAGTATTAATATTCTACAAATAACTAAATTATAACATTTTCTTACAACATATTAAAATCTATATAATTTATTTTTTTAAAAGTAAAATATATATACCATTGTATAAAAAATTATTTTTATATGTGTTTTGTTTTCGATTTTATCTTTTAAATAATATTTTTGAGAAAATTGTAAATCCTTAAATGTAACATAATTATTCAAGTTCAAGCTTCTCATACACTTAACAAACTTATTAAATTATGGTAATTAATCTCATATCAACTCTTCATTTTTAAGTTTTCTTATGCTTTCCTCTCCCTATTTAATAGGTTGTAGGCTCTCTTCTTTCACGCAGAAAAAATATATAAAGATAACGTTTTTTTTTTGTCTATTGTCTAATGTTTTTCCTTCTATTTTGTCTAATGTTTTCAATTATTGCATGTTGAAAGTTTGTTAGTCCCAAAAACAATAATGGATAAAATCCAATATCAGGAGATGGAAACTGTGCATGGCTCATATGATAAAGAAGATGTCAAATGAGGGTGATGTGTTCACATGAGGAGGGTATAAGATTTACGAGAATGTTCAATTAATCACAATTTAATTCAAAATAATCATATTTTATTTGAAATATTTTTAACCAATCACATTTATTTTAACTTAATTTTAGCTATAATGATAAAATTTTAATCTTACAATTTTATTCATTAAAATATTTATTTATTTCATCTTTCAATTGACTTACAATTTTCATAAAATTTCCTTCACTTTCTATCAATTGTTTCTTAATCCAATCAACTCTACCTTTCATTCTCTTTCCCCTCATTTTCATCATTTTGCATTCCTTCATATCCAAACACAGCACTAGGTAGTACAAATATAAATAAATATAGTATTTTTATTGTTGTATTTTTATTAATATAAATTAAGATAACATATTTAAAGTCGATTAAGTTATTATCCTATTTAGAGTTTAAAACTCCATTATAATTGTACTCTTAAAAATAATTTGGATGAATTGAAGAAAAAAAAAATATATTTTAATTATTCCTAATCTTAATTCCTAAAAATGTAAGATTATTTAGTATAATACTTTTTGTCATTGTTATTGCCGATCTCTTTATCATTCTCATTATAGTCATTTATTATACACTCTCGTTATCATATCATCATTTTATCATTATCCTACTTTTACATTTTATTCATATTTTAAAATTTATATATTAATTTATATTTATTTTACAACAATTTGTCCATAAATATATACTATTATATATTATTAAAATTTTATGACAAATAACTATATTCAAATCAAATCAACCAACATACTGCATTGCCTTTTTTTAAGAGCGCACATCACATACCTTATATAATTGTCACGAGTGAGCAAGTGTCTTGAAACAATCACATTAACTTCAAATATCACTGGTCTTACCTATCCCAACACAGGTTAAAACTTGAGATTACCTTTTATTTAAAAGAAAAAAATATACATCATATTTTATTTTCCTAAACAGTAAATATATTTTATTGCTTTAATTAAAAAACTGAATTGTAAGTCAGCCAAGAACGATAATAAATTATTATATGAAATGTCAATGGTATAATTGAAAAATATAAAAAGTCTAAAAATGTGTTAAAAATTAGTCTTTGTTATAGTTGTTAGTTCTCAAATTTTGATTTCCATTTAACTTTTGTTTTTATATACTCTGTAAATATTCTAAGCTATTTACATTTAATATTATGATACAATAATTTATAATATTTAACTATCTTTAAGTAACAATTTGTTTAATATGTCCATTTACTCATGACTTAAGAAAACAATCAAGATTCACATTCAATTATGAAACTCAACTCTCTCTGTTCATTATCATTATATAGATTCACAATAACTTTGAAACTTAAAAATCGAAGATCAATTATTCGTAAAAAGTCCATTCTAGTATAATTAGGTGTGCACTTGTGAATAAAGAATAACTCTGATAAAAGTTAGATTAACAAAATGATAAAGATAAAAAAAAAAAACTCTCAAAGTTATTTTACAAATAACTTGATCCCTCCTCCTCTTCTATAATGTTTAGATATTTGAATTCCACTTCCCACATGTAAATGGTAATGTCTGATTGCATTTTTCTCAGCAGTCTCAAGAAATCTTACCATTCCATTTCCTTGTCATCAATCAACTAAATCGAAGGTTCAATTGTGATAACTCGGTCTCCATAAATGGAGAGCCATAACGAAAAGAAAAATCAACGAGACAGGTAAACTAGTTTAGCCGCTCGGAAAGGCAAACTAAAATTACAAAAAAAGAAAATATACTGATATCCATACAGGAAAACAGGACTCTAACAGGGCATCAGTAAAGACAATTTAGCTAGAAGCAGCAATTAAAGTATAAAGCCTGCAGGCAACATGTAAAAAATACAATTGAATTTAACCAACACAGGAAATTTCCCTATTTACAGAAAGAATGGGATTGTCAAATTACCAATTTGACTGTTCTTATGCTCATTGCTCTGAGCAATTTCCTTTAAACTCATCCAAGATTTTCTTCGTCTTTTGCTGGATGTACTCACAGGATTTGCTCCTTTTCCAGACATGTTTGTAGTTTTAATAATATCATTGGAAAAGGTACTATCGTGCCTTCTCCTCTTTCCTTCTAACAAAGTTCTTGTATTTGTACTCGACGAAGTTGATTGAGTTTCCATAAGGGTAACATCCTTGGCCACAACTCGGGAAGGAAACACATTTATTTCATTGACTTCATCTTTACTTGCAATGCCTTTCTCTATTTCATAAGAATCACTTGAGATGGATTTTGATGGAGGTGTTGACTCTAATGATGATTTAACTTTTGACGGACAGATTCCTTTTATGTGTCCCTTAGGGGTCCCTCTCTTTAGATTCTGATACAAACAATGATGACACTTGTACACTACGTTGTTTTGAGTAATGTTACCAGACTTCTTTTGCTTATGCCTGGCCTTCAATTTATTCTTCTCAATTCTTACAGTTGAATTAAAGCCAGGTTGAAGAACAGTTTCACATCTGTAGAGCAGTCAAATGATTATCAGTGTTGACAAACATATTTCATACTGAGATCTTATGAAATTTCGAAGCACCAACTGTTTAAAGATAACTTAGAACACGAATCTGATTGGATATTCAATCAAACTCAAATAAATGCAACTTAAAAAAATTAGCTGTTGGAGCTGTCAAATGATTTTTGTTTCTATCAATTAAACTATGAAACTATTATCAGCAAAAGATCACCAAATTCTTTAATGATATATCATACGGATATGGTAATTAAGCAGCAGAACATTTATAAGTAAAACCATATTGAAACTTCTGAAGAACAAAATAGCATAGAGAATAACAATACAACAACCGCAACCATTACAAAATTTTCACAAATTGAATGTTAATTTAAATGTTAAATCGCAACATAGGGCAGTGTTACTATTCCCTAATTAAAATTGGTAACATAAATATATAGCAGTAGCTAATCAAGCATTCATTTGAATAACAAAGATAAAATTGATTGGGAATCAAACACTACCAGGTGTCTAAGTCTCATATAAACTAGTATGGCATGCTCACTGAATTATTTAATTGTTTGGTTCTTCCCCTTCAATAGCTAGTTTTTAAGAGTGATTCTCCGAGTGCTTGGATGCTTGTGAATTAGTATCAAAGTTGATAAAAAGGCTTACCTATGGAGAGTTCTGACTGGTGGAGTGTTACGACCAAGGAAGTTGAGTGAAGTTTCATCTAGTGAAGTATTGTAGAGTGAACGCCACTAAAAGACTCTCAAAAATAGTTCTATGGTAGGAATTTGAGTACTACTTTTTCTATAATATTGTAAATGTAGTTTTCCGCTAAAGGTTCAAGCCATCAAATTAATTATTAACGGGACAACTGCTGAACCAAATTGAAGAACAGGAATAACCACTAAACAGACAGAAAAAGGTATACAAACCTTTGGCAAATTATTAGAGAATTATCAGGCGGTACTCCGATTGCCTCTCCAAAGGTGGCGAATTGGCGTCCATAGAAGGCGCCCAGAGACTGTATAGGAGGGTCATTGGTGGTGGCCCACTCTGCAAGGTTTTTCAAGTGCTCAAATCTCAATTTTGACTTGGTGTTAGAGGCTGCCTTCGTTTGTATTTTTCCGGTGACTTCTTCCCTTAGTGATATTGGAGCGCGAGATACAGACTCCGATTTTTTTGCCCCTCCTTTCTTGCCCATGAACTCTGTTTATGGGAATTGCTTTGAACACCTGTTATGCACAGACAGAGACACACACAAAATATAGCATGGTATTAAGGTTCCAACATAGATAAAACAAAGCATAAATGAACTGAAATTAAATAGTCAAGAGTAATGAAGTCCTACCACACCTTTCTCTACAGCCCTAGGTTTACCCCTTTTCACCTATAAGCAGCCAGAGTCACTTCACGAATGTGCACACTTCAAGTACCATAAAGCAATATGTCAGATTATTGCTGCTATAATCTCAAGAAAGAAAAAACTCAGACGGTAAACTAAAGGATAAAAAATGAACAACGGAAAAATCCTTCATTGCCCTAGGCTTGTGGTAGAGCTATACATATAAGGTGGGCGGGATTGTAGTAATGGGCCCCTGAAGATCAGGGTCCATGACAGGAGCAAGAATTAAAACAACATAAACAGAGATAATGTTGGGCCTCAAAAACATATAATAATGGTCCAGTTTGAGTATTATTCAATATTAATGGTCCAGTTCACTATTGCCAATATACTGTTCCACACAGCATGTTTCACGTAATAGCTTTCTACATATTCACATTGAACAATAACAAATAACAAGAGGAGAGGATCCTCATACTCAGCAATAGTAGATTTGAAGCACATACATTTTGGTTTGACAATATTGCACACGTATAATAAAACATGAATACCTAGATGGGGATACATTGGTAGTACTTCAATCAAAAAAGAAAACACATTAAAACGTGGTTACAAGTCATCAACAGTAACTTAGCTGGATGAGGATATATTGATGTCAATTTTAAAGTTGCAAGTGCTGATATGTTCACTTCTCCAAGAGAATAATAAACCTAAATCGGCTTTCGATGATTCTATGTTTAACCAACCTATATACTGCCACAATCAAGGGACACTGCCAATAAAGTATGAAGATATATTGAAAAACAAAAGGTAAATCTGATACAACAGAAGATAGTTTAAAATGTCATTATGTAGCAGAAACCAATAATATAGTAAAAAAGAGAGTGAAAAAGAGAATACAAGAACGAGAAAGACGAAAGAAGAGACAGATAAAAACGGTGCTATGATAGAGGGAACGACACGAACCTGAGGGATCGATGGAAAAGACAACAATCGTGACGGAGAAAGAGACGAAGGAGGCGCTTTCAATGAAGTAGAAGAAAATTCCTCTCACAATCCTTTAATTTCTAGGTATGTATATGTTAAAATATCATTGATTTATGCGTTTTTAAAAATGTATTTCTAGAGTTTTCTATCTCGTTTTTTTTTTAATGTTAATATATTGTAATGTTTGTAGATATAAATAGTTAATAAAATTATATGAAGAAGGATAAAAAAATGTTATATTATTACTAACTTTACACAAATAATCAACCATTAAATTATAACTTCATATATTATAGTTATTTATGTTAAACTTTACTAAAATTAAACGTTAGTAAAAATTATCAAGTTTTAATATATTTTAAAAAATATATATTACAGTAATTTTCATTTTTTTGTATTAAATAGTTTTATATTAACACAATCTTTTATTTATATAATATGTGTAAAAAAACTTTCAACGTGTTCTTGAAGAATATTATTCAATAAAAAACTTAGGATGATGTATATTTAATTTACTACTATTACAATTTGATTCTTATTCTCTTATATTACAATATAGATATTTATTCGAATACTAAAATATAATTTGTGCGCTAGCAGGTTTTATTTGTTATAAAAAAATGATTATAACATATTTCTATATTTAAAAAAGATATTTAGGATATTTATTTTGCATAAATTTTAGAGTTGCGAAAGTGGATCATGTGAGTCAACCAAATTTATTACGGGTTCAAGTGAGATTAGTTTGAAATTTTTTTACAAATTTTAATACAGCTTAACTTTTGATTTGATTCATCAATAATTCAGTTCATCCAAGTTGAACTCTTAGTAAGTCAGATTGACTCACCAATCTATCCACAAATAAATACTCACAAATTTTTTGAATTTATGTTAGATTGAACAATTTTATCTTAACCAACATATTGAGTTGCAAATGCAAATCCAATATTTTATATTTGGTATAATTACTGATTTTGTGCCCTAATTTTTTGGTTAAGTTCAATTTGGTCTCCATATTTTGTGTTCGTCCAATCTAGTACCCCAATTATATAAAAAGATTTAATTTGATCATCTCTGTTAAGTTGGAGTTAACACCGTTACAGGACATCTGTCAAGCCATGAAATTTTTAATCTTTTTAAGACTTTTTATTTTTTTTTTTAAATTTAAAAACTGTCACGTGTCAGTTTACCATCGTGCCACATGGCAGCTTACAATCATGACACATGACAATGGTAATAGTTGTTTTCAATTTAGTCTTCTATTTAAATTTTTGGTTCAATTTAGTACCCTAATTTTTTAAAATGATTCAATTTCGTGCTCTCCAATTTGAGCCCAAATTAGTAAATAAGCTTAATTATAACTTATATATATATATATATATATATATATGTTACGATAACTTTTTCTAATATATACATCAAATCATTTCACCTAAATAAAATTATTTTATTTTTTATATTTTTTACCTTTGTAATTTTTTACACATAAAATTTTTTACACTTGTAAAAAGTAAAATAATTTGAATATTTAGGTGTAGTGATTTGATGTATAAATTTAAAATAATTATTTTAACATTATATATAAGTTATAATTAAACTTAGTTACTAATTTGGTCTCAAATTAAAAGTATATCATTTTAAAAAATTAGAGTAATAAATTGAACAAAAAATTTAAACAGAGGACTAAATTGAAAATAATTATTTTCACTGTCACGTGTCATGATTGTAAGCTACCACGTGACACAATGGTAAGTTAACATGTGACAATTTTTTATTTAAAAAAAAATTAAAAGAATTTAAAATTTCATGACTTGGCACATGTACGTGTCCTGTATGATGACCAAATTGAACTTAACAAAAAAAATTGTATACCAAATCAATATCTTTATATTTTTGTGATTGAGTTGAAAATACAAACCTAATATTTTGAAAATACAAACCTAATATTTTATATTTTTGTAATTTTAATTTGTAGTTACAGTTAAATATTATTTTAGATTGTATTAAAATTAATTAAATTTGAGTAGATCAAACTGTTTAATTCACTTATTTGACCAATTAGTGAACTGAGTTAGATTCTGTTACTAAATTACTTTGATTAGGTTTTTACTTTTAAAATAGTTTTTTTGAATAAAACAATTCAAATCTTGTGTTTCGAATTTGTATGTTAAATTTTATACTTGTTATTTTGTTTATTCATTAAAACCTATTCATTGTTGCTAAAAATTTCTTCATGCTAAACAACAAAACCTTATTAAATTTATACTATATAGGAAAGTTTGATATGCAATTAATTTTGTACGTTATTTTAACTTGTTGAAAGATATAAATGTTGAATATATAAGATTTACAATATGAGAGTATTTTTTTTAGCTATTAATATTTTTTGAAGAATTAAAATTTAATTTAAAAATAAATTAAAAGCGATAGATTGAAAGAGGTGAATCATTATAAAAATTAAGTACGCCAATAAAAAAAAAGATATAGTTTAAATAAAATTCGAAATATTTATAAAGATAACCAAATCAAGAAAATCAAACAAAAAAAAGTCCCCCTCTAAGATGGGAAATCATCATTTGCGCAAATTGAGTCAAAGACTTTGTAGGTGTCACGTTCCTTTATTCAAAAAGTAAACCAGTGACTCTGGTCATTTATTCATTTGAAATCACTTGTACTAAACAAACATTTAGTACAAGTTTTATGCATTCCTCGACCTTCTTCATATAGAAGAATCTAAGTGGACTTAGTAGCAGCACTCTCTGAACACATGATCTACGTTGTTTCCCCACTTCGTATGATACAACTCCAACAGCTTGTGGGCTTGGGTCAAACCTGTTCACATAATCAAATGTATGAAGACCGTTTTATGCTCAATGCAAGATATGAATAAATTAATGGGAACAGTAAGATACCTGTCTCAACCACTTCCTTCAATGGATCTAAGAAAACGGATTCACTCAAGCATCTTCTGTCCAAACCTTCCTGCAAAATCATCGATGAACACACCATTTCCAAATTTCTGGATTGTAAAATCGGAAAACAACTAGTATCAACATTTAAAATATATATACCTTTGCCCACTTCAACACCTCTTCTGCAATATGTCTCAACAATCTACCTCGAACTTGAGTCCTTAATCCAGTTATGGGAGCCTAAACATACAAATTGCATGAATTAAGAAGTCATGATTCAAAGAAAAGTGCTAGGTCGATGCATTTCATCTTGTTTTCACAAAATATATATGTCTGGTTGTGATATTCTTCATTACCATATCCCTTAAATTCTGTATGTCTTCAGGGGTCCAATCAGCAATCATATCCACAACATTTTGCAGTGAAACCTCATCATACAGTAAGCCTACCTGCGAGGGGAAAATTAACCACAATAAACTAACGTCAGATTGAAATAATAGCTTTCCTTGTGTGCGACATCCATATATGATGTGATGAAATTTATTAGGACTATTTATCAGATGAAAGGGTTATAGACAGCATGGTTAAATCAGATATCCAGCATTGTTTATGATTCCCTGCAAACATTATTAAAAGTGAATTCAGTATGTGCTTTCCATTATATAGATCTCTTTTAACAGGATACAATATATCCCACTGGAAGATGAAGATTATTGAATTGTGTGGCGCATAGACAAATGAAATACCCAAAAAGCAGGGACAGCGCATATCATGTCAATAGGGCCATTATCAGCACCTCTCATTTCCATGTATCTCTTTAGCCTGACCTACACAAAATGAAACAACGTGCAAACTTAGTGTGCGGCATTTAGACAAACGCTTAGTGTGCAAACTTAGCATGGTCAAAGTTGCATAGTAACCTCAGGGAATATGGTTGTTAGATGATTTTCCCAGTCAGCTAGTGTTGGCACTTGACCTGGAATGGCTGGGAGTTTACCTGCGATGAAGTCCTGCATAACAAATCACAAATCATCTACAATATATGTTTATATTGCAGAAAACTAAACGTAAATGGAAGGGTAATGAGATATTTGAGAGATGATAACCCGGAATGACATATCACGACAGTCAATGTACTTGTTTTCTCGATAAGCAAACACCATTGGCACATCAAGGGCGTAATCAACATACTGCTCAAACCTACAGGAGTAACCAACCAAAAATAAAAATCAGACTTCATATTAAAAAGTACCGTAAAATAAAAGTACAACAAGAAAACGATAAACATACCCAAAATTGTCATAAAAAACAAAAGGGAGTATGCCAGTGCGATGTTTGTCAAACTCACCAATATGGCTGTTTACAACATAGCCAACAAAGTTCAATATTAGTGCTATGTAGAAAACAAATATTTGAGTGTTGTGGTGAACAATAACTCATGACAATTACAAACCCTCTTGTGGTGAGATAAGAACTTGGAACCCCATCCTTGAAAGGTGAATTAGCAAATAAGGCTGCTGCTAACTGGATTCATTTAATCGTTATATAAGTCATATAGGAAAAACAAAAACATTGCAATAAACCACCAGAAATTCTTACAGGCTGCAAAGCAATTCCGGCACGCATTTTCTTGACCATGTCTGCTTCCGAACTGAAATCCAGGTTGACCTAAACCAATGGTTCTTTTTATTTGTTATTTTAGATGCACTAAAAATATTTCTAATGGGAGAATTTGTTGTGCTTAATATAAGAAAAGGGATAAAATTTCTGACCTGAACTGAGCATGTCATGATCAATATTTCAACTCCAGGCGAGCCAAATTTGCATAACTGATTCTGTAAAATGTTGTACCGTTCCTGGAAGAAGTAAATGTATCAGTCTCCCACCCTTATATCAAAAATTTGATGCAGGTAAATATTACCTTAGGCACTCTAACTATGTCTTCCAATTTCCATTTAGGTTGATAACCTAATCCCATAAAAGCAATTCCCATTTCATCTGCAACAGTTTTGGCCTATCAAGCAAGGAATAACAAGTCTGTCATATGAATCGAGGTGCAGTTCTCAGTATCATGACCAAAAACTGTTTTCAAAAAATGATGGTGATGTTGCAATCCATGCTAATGAAACAAAAATTTTAGAATTCAGAATTCTTTTATCACAGAAATTGCACATACTAACCTGATAGAGATGTGAATTAATCTCATCACAAGTTTGATGCAATGTTTTCAAAGGCGCACCACTGAGCTCAAACTGACCACCACGCTCTAATGATATGTTTTGCTTGTCCTACGACAGAATTTTTTACAAATAAACGTCACATTCCATTTAATTGAAATTGGTCTCGGGACAGATATAAATATTCAAGTACCATTTCTGGCCTTAGCCACGTCGAAACCAAAATCCAGAATACGAGGCACAAAGTTTCATAAAGAAAAAGAAATTAATCGAGGACTTACATTTCTTAGTCCTATGATGTTGTCACCTTCCATTATTTTTTCCCAATCAAATCTCTCAGCAATGCCATTGAGTAAAGCTGATAACTGTTCGTAATTAATGGAACGCAAAGTCTTACGCTCAAAGCCAAACTTCTCGTGCTCTGTACCTATTCTGCAAAGACAACATACAAACATCAGAAAGTTCATACATACATTGGTTCGAACTTTCATGGTTATAACTAAACATAGAAAGTTCATAACCTTTTTACTGATTTCAGATTTGAACAATACCAATGATGATTATGTATGAATGTTATATACAGTATTGAAAGAGAATAGAAAATGAAGGACTAACCTCCAATTTTGCTTGGGCTTGCAACCAGATGCCATGTAGTGAATAAGATGTTCTTTTGTCAAGGGTTCTTCGGCAATAGCAGGAGCATGGTCTATGGCTGGTCCCGTAGCAACAATCACAGATCTTTGTCCTTTCTCTTTGCGCTTGAACTTATCGTACGCATAACTACCTCTCAGAGTAGTTTTACTTGACTCTACCTTCCCCAAAGCCAAGCACCCTGAAGCCCATTTCAGATTGAGGGATCCCATTCTGCTTACTCCAACAACACTGACACCATACATATATAGTCAAGTTCTTCAACATCAAAAAAATTAAAATTTGTACATTCTCTTTTCTTCTCTTGAAAATTATCAGCTACATGTAAGTAAACAAAGTGCCCTAGCATGCATGCATGCATTCATTTATGAACAAATATGGCAGTTCAATAGAGTTACCAGAACCAAAGAAAATGCAGGGATCGATAACGAGGGATGTTCCGCGCCGATTCACTGTGAGGAGATTCGTGTGAAGGAATGTATATAAATTGGTACGAGGTTGGTATAGCTACACGTGTGCCATGGCACTGACACGTTACTTTTATGAGTCTGCTTGCTTATCTATTTTTGACACCTTGCCTTCATAACTGACACGTCCTTTTTTCACTTAATTCATATATTTTGAGCTTTTTGCCGTTTAATGTTGTCAACTTTTTTTCTTTCATTTTGAACTGTTGATGTGTCGTTTCACAGTTAGTGTAATCAGAGATCTCAAAATAGATTCTGGTTCATCACCGGTTATATATTTTTACAATTTTTTTAATAATTATTTATTACTACTAATTATATATAAATAAATTAAAAATTTATTTAAATATTTAAATATTATATAACTTATTTTTTATATGAATTAATGAGTCAATCCGTCTGACTTACCCGCTCATAATAGATTAAACTGAATTGTAGAATTTTTAACTTATCATAAATAAGCCAAATTAGATCCGTCGTAAACCGATCTGTCCCTTTGACATGCTAAGTAATAAAAGTAAATCGGAAATATTTAAAATGATATTATGACAATATCTTACGTATGCTACATATACATTCCCGTAAAACATTATTAATAAAATGTTTAATTAAGTTCCTTAACTTTTAAAATTAGAGATATAATTACTGTTCGGTTAAATTTCTCAATCTTTTAGAAACTTATTACGTTGAAGTTGAGTTATCTATTTATTACAAATTATATTTTATATAAATTAAAATGGTCAATATTTTTCTGTTAGTGGTTTTACAGAAACAGTTTCTCGATTTGAATAAAATAATATAAATAATAGATTTTATAAAGTAGTTAAGCGAATAATTTAAAAATACTTGTAAAAAATAAAAAATATAAAAGTTTGTATACAATTTTGAACACATGTTCCAAGAAAACATAGCTAAAAAGTGGAAAAAGAAAACTAATTTAAGACATAAAGTGAAAGGGTGACAAGTTAGTGAAGAAATCAATATGTAATTCGTGACAAAAAATGACAAGTAAAATTTAACATTGGTTAAAAATAAAAAGTAAAATATTATATAAAAATAAAAATTTTATAAATTCTTTTAGATTAAAAATAATATCAATATTTTATGTGATTGAATTTAGATTTCACTTGTGTTGTCTCTTCAATGAAACTTCTTTTATATATCTAACAATAACAAAGATATTTTATTAGATTTTAGCGAAGGAATAAGTTGTAAAAATAAGAATTTTGATTTCAATATTTACATCGAATTACTGTAATTGTTGGCATAAAATTTTATTATCAAGAATTTGTTTACACATTCCCTTTTGTCTGTACCACTAGCCGTCATTGTTCCAGCGTTGCATCACTCATGGTTGCCATTTTTACCGCTACACACCATAAACAGAGACAAGAACAAATTTCGTTTTCTCGGTATTTGTTAAATATATATATGATGTAAAAACACGGGCGGAAAAAAAAAGCCGACATTAAGGATAAAGAACATGTAAAAAACAATACAGAATTTGCTTGATTTTAGATAGGATGTAAGAGAATACATAGACAGCGAGAAAAGAAAATTAATGTACAAGTAAGAAATGAAAGTTAACAAACATTGTAATCACGGGGTGCAGGAAGCAAAAGGTGAAACAGTGTCCAGAAGAAGATTGGGCCTGACTCAGTGTGAAGCTAACCTAACCCAAGCAGACCAACCAAAGTATCTGGATGACGAGTTATCTTTGGAAAGAAGTCTTCCCGTGAGATACGGCAGAGTAGAGAGAAGCTATATATTATTAATTTATTTAATAGCAGACGAAACCAAATCAAAGGCACTGTACACTGGACAAGACTCCACTGCATCTTCCTGTCTTCATTGCGCTGCTATTGCTGCTGCTGCTGCTGTTGCCACTGTCACTCCACTTGGCCAAAAGGTAAACTAAACCACAACCTCTCTCTGCTGCTGCTATTGCTTGGCGCATAGTAAGTTAGTTAGTTAGTTATCTTTGAAGTGTTGGCATTGATGAATTGGTTGGCGGTGGTGATAGAATAGATGGGGAAGGGAAAACCTAGAGCCGTTGAGAAAGGTGTGGTAGGACCTAGTTTGAGTGTAGCATCCTCAAGTATACCTGCAGGGCCTGTGTATTACCCTACTGAGGATGAATTTAAGGATCCTTTGGAGTATATTTACAAGATTAGACCCGAGGCTGAGCCTTATGGAATTTGTAAGATTGTGCCTCCCAAGAGTTGGAAACCCCGTTTTGCTTTGGATCTAGACGCTTTCACTTTCCCTACCAAGACTCAGGCCATTCACAAGCTCCAGGCACGCCCTGCTTCCTGTGACTCCAAGACCTTTGACTTGGAGTATTCTAGGTTTTTGAAGGATCACTGTAGTAAGAAGTCCAGGAAAAGGGTTGTGTTCGAAGGGGCGGAGCTGGACTTGTGTAAGCTGTTCAATGCCGTGAAGCGGTATGGTGGTTATGATAAGGTTGTTGATGGGAAGAAATGGGGGGATGTTGCTCGGTTTGTCAGGTCCACTGGGAAGATTTCGGATTGTGCTAAGCATGTCTTGTGTCAGTTGTACCGGGAACATTTGTATGATTACGAGAATTTTTATAACCAGATGAATCAAGGGACAGACCAGAGTTGTAAGAAAACCTTGTATGAGGAGCACAAGAGTGATTGTGGGGTGAAACCTTTGGTGTCGAAGAGGATTCACAAGAGTGTTGATTGTTTGAAACCGAAGGATAGTAAAGGGCAAGGAGAAGAGCATGATCAGATTTGTGAACAGTGTAAAAGTGGTCTGCATGGGGAACTCATGCTTTTGTGTGACAGATGTGATAAGGGATGGCATACATATTGTCTTTCCCCGCCATTGAAGCAAATTCCAAAGGGTAATTGGTATTGTTTCAACTGCTTGAATTCTGATCGGGACAGCTTTGGTTTTGTGCCTGGGAAGCACTATTCATTGGAAGCTTTTAGACGTAAGGCGGATCTGTCAAGGAGGAGATGGTTTGGATCGGGGCCTGTTTCAAGAGTGCAAATAGAGAAAAAATTTTGGGATATTGTGGAGGGTTTGGTTGGTGAGGTTGAGGTTATGTATGGAAATGACTTGGATACATCTGTTTATGGGAGTGGTTTTCCACGTGTAGCTGATAAAAAACCAGAATGGATTGATGACAAATTATGGGAAGAATACTCAACTAACCCGTGGAATCTTAATAACCTGCCTAAGTTGAAAGGTTCAATGCTCCGAGCTGTTCATCACAATATCACCGGCGTCATGGTACCCTGGCTATATATTGGGATGCTATTCTCATCCTTTTGCTGGCATTTTGAGGATCACTGCTTTTACTCAATGAATTATCTACACTGGTATGCCTTACTTTTCTTTATTTGTGTTGTTCTTGTACAATTATCTTCTTTTTTTGTAATATATATTATAACAGCGCCAAGCCATCAATTCTTGTCTGTTTCAATAAAATAGAACCCTTTCTTTCAGGAGTTATGTGTTTTTTTATGTATGTTAATAGGATAATTTATGGCCATGGAGAATGAACCTAACATGTTCAATGAATCATAACATGATCACAAGAAGAAGATTTTGTTGTATTAGGGAAAATTTAACTGTAGTAAACTTGTTACTAATGATGTGCACTTTGATGTTCCACATAAACTTGTCGGTTCAATCCGATAGCAAGAATATTATGGAAGGAACCATGGAGGTTTGAACTTGTGAACTGAGACAAATTATCCAAACCTCTCACAACTAGCTCAATCCTAGTGGCTTCTTATTATTCTCCGTTTGAGAACAGAAAAGCTTTCCTAGCAAAATATGTGATCAGCAGCAGAACTACAAAAGTTCTCTGTGCATTCAATGTTAGTTCCAGACAGAGTCTTATACCAAAAACTAGTTACATTACATTCTTCCAAATTTTCTACCTAAGCATAGAACAATTCCTTCAATCATACTTTCTCTGAGCACTGCTTATTGCATACAGAAAAATTAACGTCAATCTGCCAATTTTTTTTTTGGCAATAGGTTTGTAAATAATCTTATAGCATGTTTGGCTTGGCGGTGACTCAATAAAAGTGCATATTTTACTTGAAAATTTGGACGCAATTCACGTGCTGCTTCATAGGCTTTGTGGAAAGCTAATCGTTCACAATTGACCCACCCACCACCACTCCAAACAAATTTAATCATCAACTACTACATTCAATTAACATGGATGTTTAGTTTAAAAAAGGAAGAACGAAACTTTTCTATAATTGTCTAATGAGTTTTTGTTTCAAATTTTCTCCCCATGCCGAAATATGTTTGTTGTTTAAATTTGTGTGACTTCTACATTCTAATGTGAAATTGTGGCAATTTTGGACTTTGACATTTTTTTTTTGCTTTTGGAAAGCTGAAAATCTCTGGTGTACTTAACCTGGGGCCTTATTTTACCGAAGACTTAAATTTGGCTCACAATTTTATTTTTTTTGCATTTCAAAGAATTCATGAATTTTGCATTTTATTTAATCTGCTTTTCTTTTGTTTTTCTTTCTGCATTTGTGCTTTTTTTCTTATCTTCAGTGTCATGGAACCTCAACTTGCCAATATTTGCTATGTTTTTATGATCTTTACATTTTGTTTTTAATATATATTTGTATTTATGAGTGTTATGTGCCTCAGTTTATTCCCCAGCCCCTGCTGCAATTCAGTTCTGATTTCAATTTTGTTCTAGGGGAGAGGCAAAGTGCTGGTACAGTGTGCCTGGTAGTCAATCCAGTGCTTTTGAGAAGGTAGGTCTTGGGTCCTTGTTATATCTATGCATTATTTTTACTTTTTGATATATCTCACACAAACACTTGCATGCACACTGTAACTGTGGGTGGACATGGAGTGTGTGTGCCTGACAAAGAAGTGTCTTTTTCTATGAATAGAATTTATGAAGAGGGAATAGTTTCCAATGGATTCTTCTCGTTCATTATAATCGTGCTATTGGATACAGGATACAAAGATAACCATAAAACTGCTCTCCTTTTCCTTACTTGTAAATAGAGTTGTCAATTGTATAAGCGAACTATTAGTCAAGAAATGAGATCATTAATTTGGGCAACTTTTGTCAAGATTTTATGTAGTGGTATCCTGTGATATAAAATATGGTTATGAGAAGTGTAAGCTGCTAAACATGTGTTAAATTTCCCACATTGAAATCTAAAATTTGATTATTATTTTTTGTATTTATCTTTGGGAGTTTATTTATACTGTAGTTCACTTAAATTAGTGGTCCTCTCAGTATTTTTAGATGGGATCATTTTTAGGATGTGTTAATATTTCAATTTGAATTAGTATTTTATTTAAAATTTTGAACATTTTTCAAAATGAGATATAATCATGTAATCTTCCAGTCATCCATCATTAGTTTTCAAAGACATTTTATCACTGTCATTTGAAACTTCAATGTTGAAACATAAATCCTCCCCTCCTTTCCCTACAAACCCAACAATCCAAACATTTCATATTTGTTAATTTTAAGTAATTCATTGGCAATGATAGTAAAATGATCCACTTCCTTGTAGGTGATGAGAAGCAGTCTTCCTGATCTTTTTGATGCACAACCTGATCTGCTTTTTCAGCTTGTTACTATGCTGAATCCATCTGTATTGCAAGAAAATGGAGTTCCTGTCTACAGTATACTTCAGGTATCATTTATCGGGTTTAAGATATATAATATCCAAGTAAATAAGTAATCCACAATAATACTTATAATTTTATTAGGTGGAACATTGGGGGTTGCAGTTGAAGTTCTTTTACACTTAAAATTCGTTTACACTTACTGTCCCTCCATGTATGTTTCCAGTAAATGAATACGGCTGTGCTACTTCTTTTGCTTGTCATTTCTTTTTATATATAATCTTTGACATGTTTCTTCTCATTTGATGTTTTCCAGGAGCCTGGGAATTTTGTTATTACCTTCCCCAGGTCTTACCATGGAGGTTTCAATCTTGGTATGCAATTTTATTTTTGTCTTCATCCAAAATTACAATCTTAAATATAATCTGAAGTGTGTCATACTTTGTATTTGTTTGTGTTCTCAGGTTTAAATTGTGCAGAGGCAGTCAATTTTGCTCCTGCTGACTGGCTACCGCATGGTGCTTTTGGAGCTGATCTCTATCAGCGGTATCACAAAACTGCTGTCTTATCTCATGAGGAGCTTCTTTGTGTAGTAGCCCAGGTTTGCACATTGCTATGACTTTGTTACATTAGTTAATGTAATAACTTGTTGATGAGGTTAGAATCTAATAGGGTGTTTGGTTTATTTTCTTGTTTACATTTTCAGTTTATATGCTTTCACTATGATTACCAAGAGGCATTTGGTTTGAGAAAACATGTTTTTGTTTTCATTTTGTTTCCCATTTTCAAAAGTTTGAATAATAAAATGTTTTCTATATCCCGTGGAATCAATGAAAAGTTGTTTCCTGTACAAACTTTTGAGAAACAGGAAGCATTGAAAATAATGAAAAGTTTTTTTTTTTTTTTCACTAATTCCTATTCAAACTTTTAAAAAGGAAACCAAGTGAAAAATACAACTTTATTGTAATTAAAAGTAAAGATAGAAAATGTTTTTGTCAAACCAAACAATGCCTAAAATGCAACAGTTTTTCATCTTATTTATTTTTCAAAAACTTTATGAATAATTTGTTAGTTTTCTCTATTTGGTCTTAAAAGTTTTGAGAACAAGGAATATAATGAAAACATGGTTGCAATTTCTAAAACAAGGGAAAATATAAACTAAATTGAAAACAAGAAAACAAGCCAAGCAGCCCCTAATTTTTGAGGTATGCAATTTGTTATTCATGTCTAGCAAACAAAGTACATGGATCACTATTCTTGTAGATTGTACGAGTACAACATGGATCATCCTACCAAAAATACAAAATTGTGTCAAAACACATGTACTGATAAAAGAGAAAAAAAGGCAAAATAACTTTGAATTTCTCAGAGCCGCAAACTTACGACTCACACGTTCCAAATCTAGAACCCCATCAACAACACAAACAGATTTGCTTCCAACTCTAGTTGCACGTGAACCCTCATTGCCTTCCCTAGCAGTTCATTTCTCATTTAAAAGCATTGTAGTAAGTATCGTACGATTCACGATACGAATCGTACGATATGATACGATTCAGGTCCCTGGCGATACGAATCGTGAGTTGTATCGTTTTTACTCCCGTATCGTACTTGTATCGTACGATACGAGTCCGAATCGTGTGAATCATGATTCGATTCACGATACGAATTTAC